>Ga0099797_100366_pt1 | contig 29759 bp, 23 predicted proteins | sample Uncmet_Sort48C_1_FD_89871 | JGI IMG/M metagenome (GOLD analysis project Ga0099797, IMG submission 89871) | Marine eukaryotic communities from CALCOFI LINE 67, Pacific Ocean - C012_Sort48C_1 | ecosystem: Environmental > Aquatic > Marine > Oceanic | place: Pacific Ocean: Monterey Bay | collected... | reverse complement strand
CATAGAAGAAAAGGGACCTACCGAGAATCTGGTATTAGTGATAAGATGATCGATGCGAGTTAGTTTCAACATGAGTCATATACGATCTGAATCTGTCGATGTTGAACAAAATAACTCGTGTAGTCATTTGAGAATGTCGAACGTACACACTAGTCAGTAAAGTGTAAACTAACAGTGTATATGAGGTTCTCCTGCTGCAGGATGGGACAAGGATTTCGTCGGAAAACATTCTGCAGCTGCTCTGCTCGGTCTTCGACGCGGGCGAGGACGCGGAGGGGGAGCGTCCTGACCCGAGCGCAGTTGCCACCGTCGAGCGCTGGCTGAATGTTGGAAAACCTCCCGCCGAAAAGCTCGACGCTGTGGCCGTCACCCTGCTGCGCGTCGACATAGTGGTATACATTTAATACTCAATAGAGTGTTCATTGAGACTCAAATTTATTTCATGTTCTTGTAGTCGATTAGTGAGTAATTTCTTACTTGTTATGACTGAAGCCTCATCGGATATTTTACACATTACAAAAAAGGCATTGCTGCGGGCGGAAGTGTTCCGCTTGAGTCCGCAGTACCCCTCCGTGGAGGCCGCCAGCGCCCGCACGCCGCATTTTTGCCGCGACACGGACCATTTCATGGAGCTGCTGGGAAAAGCGCAACGGGCGCCCGGGCGCCACGCGCTGCTGCAGAAGTGGCGCGAGGAGTGGCCGGAGTTTCGGGATCTGTGGTGGGTGTGTACGGTGGTCAGACCCTACTGTCCGGATGTTTCGAACGTTGGGCAGTAGTAAGGGACGCAGCACGTTCGCACGTTCTTTGGCCAGTTTGTACTATATTAGGACCCGTTTTGTTGGAATTGTGCATCAAAGTTGTGTGTTGTCTGCAAAAATACGGTCCTCGTTGTGAGTGCGGAGCAAGTGCGCGTCTATTCGAAAGCGGTTGTACGTGTACGCAGAATGAGCTTTATTGTGGGACGCTACATTATAGTTTGTCTTCGTATATAAAGTTGCAGGAAGAATTTATAACGCAATCTGGCATTAATGTTCATCTAAATTTATCGTTAGTAGGAATAGTTCGTTGTTTTTACGTAGTCAGTGTCGTTAGCGCCCCCGCGAGGCGAAGGCGGGCTCCAAGGGCTTCTCTTTATTTCCATTTCTTATAATCTAAAAATCACAAACGATGGCCACTATTTCGGAGGAGCAGCATCGGATCTTCACCGAGGTCTTTCATATCATTCACCGAGAGGCGTCAACACGTGAATTGTGCCCGTCCGACTCACATACCAAAGTGCATTCTGTATTTTATAGTGTTTCAGTAGAACAGAATATCTCGTACCAAACCTAGTCAAACAAAAAAATTTACAAGGCCTTCCTGGCTTTCGCGGACGAGAACCAGACGCTGCGGCCGCTGGAGATCACCAAATGCATGCGTTCGCTGGGGCACATGCCCACCGCAGAGGAGTTCAAGCAGATTGTCGACGAATTCGACGTCTATGGTTCTTTCGTATTAGAAAATTAAAAGAAAGAAATTTCATGGAATGTTATAAACGGCGGTGTATCAGGTGATATGAAAAGAGAAAGAATGGTGCAGCTGTGTGGCGTCCCGCATTTGCATATCATGAAAGCAACTCATTTCATATCAATACAGGCGCCGGCGGGCTTACAGTACAGAACTTCTTGTTCGTGATGGCGCGGCGAGAGTGCAACACGAAACTCAAGCAGTCGCTGGTTAACGCTTTCCAGCTCTTCGATAAGGACGGAAACGGCTTTATCGGAGTGGAGGAGCTGAAAGTATTCTTCTTGTTTGAGGCTCGCTCTTAAGATCGCATTTTAATTTTGGCGTGATTTATGCAGCACACAGTCTGCATGAGCAGCCTGATACTATATTTCGTTGTTGACAGATTGGCATGAATTATGTTGCAGAGCGACAACGTACAACAACAGCATGCGTTCGATTCACAACAACCCTGAAAAGGAACTGATGACTACGTACGGTGAGAGCCCCTACACAGAGGAGGAGTGGATCTTTTTCACGAGCGAACTGGAGCCGACGCCGGACGGGCGGTTGGATTACATGAAGTTCGTTGAAATCCTCTCTCGCAAGGAGATTCCGGCGTAAGCCTAAGGGGAGATGTTCTTCGATGAAGTTTTAGACTAAGACTGCATTTATATTTAGGAACTTCACTATACTGATTAGGACTGCAGAATACGGCTATTTCCGAACGGAAGTAGCCCGTATGGTAATCGGCGTTTCGCAGAGCTACGACTTTTCTACATTTATTCTGGACATTATACGTAAAAGAGAACATCAAACCTCATTGCCTCAATTTATAATCCTTTAACACGTGCAATGTTTTATCCTTTGCAATTTTGTGGACGACAGTGTATAGTTGGGCTAAGAGTCGGTCTTCGAAGCATTCTATCAGGCACAATATTCGCAACACTGGAGAGTCGAAGAGATGAGTGTTCTGCGCGAGACCTTGCTCTATAGTACGAGACTTGTTGACGATCTGCAGTAACGGCAGTTACTTTGTGTATCATAGCTACTACTCTAGTAGCGAAGTACAAAGACTACGTCGTATGATACTTCCTGAATAGTTCCTGATGGCTTCCGCACGTGTTTTTCTCCCACGGCAGCTGCCGCGTGATGCGGTCCGCGTTTCTGGACGACATTTCAATTTTGCAGCGTGCTCTTCGAGAGGAGGAGTACCATCGAATGGGGGCTCCTGCACGCGGCCGTCTCGGAGGGCTCCGCCGCAAAGAAACGTGTTCTGTCGGCAGTTGTTCAGCTGTTCTATTACCACTTGCGGCGATATTCGTGGTAGACCCGATGATACCTTCTCCCGTTCGTTTTCCTCCCCGCCCTCGGCCTCCTCAGAAGAGAAGTTGCAGCAAGACCGACAAGAAGCCTACCGGCGCTCCGTCGACCCCGCGCAGCGGGAGGACTTCTGGAGAGAGCAGGCGCAGAACATCGATTGGCGCAAGCAGGGCCAAACTATTCTCGGTAGCTCCAATCCCCCATTTTACCGCTGGTTCCCGGACTGGGAGCTGAACATTTGCGAGAACGCCGTCGACCGCCATTTGCCCACTCGAAAAGACCAGCCCGCGCTGATCTACGAGAGTCCCGTGACGAACCAAAGCCGGGCTATCACTTATCAAGAATTGTTCGAAGAAGTGAACAGAGTGAGCGCGATGCTGCGGGATGAGTTGAACGTGACGAAGGGCGACCGGGTGTTGATCTACATGCCGATGGTTCCCGAGGGCGTGTTCGCGATGTTGGCCTGCGCTAGACTGGGCGCGGTGCACTCCGTTGTGTACGGAGGGTTCTCCGCCAAGGAGCTGGCGAGCCGAATCGATGACGCGGCGCCCAGGGTCACTCTCGAAAATTATCATATTATGCAGTTCTGTGCGTCTTTGTAGGATGATACTATGAAATATAGCAAGCTTGAGATCGGTATTTACGCGTTTCTTCTTCTTCGAAAATTTATATTGTGTAGGGCGCGTCCGCGACTAGATGTTGACTTGAGTGTGAATATTATCCATAAAGGCCGTGCTCTCCGCCACCTGCGGCGTGCTGAGCGGCACTCCAGGTAGCGGGCAGAAGCTGGTGGAGTATTTCCCATTGCTCGAGGAGGGGCTTCGTCTTGCAACGCACGCTCCAGAGCACGTCGTTTTACTGCAGCGCACGCGCGAAACAGTGCCAGAAGGACCGAAAATCGATTTTTCACGGGGGATTGCGGATAAGAGATCAAACTTTCGTGAGTGGGGCAAGGTGCTGGCGAACGTTCCGGCGGGTTTTATAATGATTCTGTTCGCAGCCGATGATACGAAAGGAGTAGTAGGTGCGATTGATTATTCCCAAGTGAGAGAGGCATTCGTTAAGATGGATCATTATTCACGTTGCACAATGTTCATCGTAGTGGGTCCATTGAGAGATCACACATGCGTTCAATAAAATAAAACACATCTCGAGGCACTAGTGTCCCGCCCGTCCCCACGCGGGGTACGGACCCGCTCTACATCCTGTACACCAGCGGCACAACCGGAAAACCCAAGGGCGTACTGCGCGATTGCGGCGGCCACGCGGTAGTGGCTCACTGGAGCATGGGCAGCGTGATGGGCATGGAGCCGGGCGACTGTATTAATCATATTTTATCGCAATCCATGACATGTACACAATTGGATTAGTTCCGCACTAATAGCCGGTATCATTTTCTCTGCATGTCATATCATGATGTTCGTAGTATGAACATCGGGATTGGGATTGGTCTGCATAAGTTTATCCATTAGTGTAGTGACAAGTGTGCTAGTAGTAGGGAAGCTTATTATGTTTCAGGTTATTTTTGCGCTTCGGATATCGGCTGGGCCGTGGGGCACACTTACGTAGTCTATGCGCCTTTGCTGTTCGGGTTTTTTTATCTCCGTAGCGCTGATGTTCGTTTTGAAGGATCATGTGACTCGGAAAAGTTCAAATACGACCACGTGATGTTTATGCCCAAAAAATTGTCTCCCCACGTCCCAGAATAAACCCAGGTGCAGCTCCATTTTATTCGAGGGCAAGCCCATTGGTACGCCGGACGCCGGCGCATATTGGGACGTTTGTCAAAAGTGGAACGCGAAGGCGCTTTTTACGGCTCCTACCGCTTTACGGGCTGTCCGCGGCGCGGACCCGGAGTTGAAGTCTTTAAAAGACACCATTGCTGCGTCTGACAAAAAATCCCCCGAAGAGTTTCCTCTGAGGCAATTGTTCGTGGCGGGCGAGCGCTGCGACCCGGACACCGTGCAGTTCTTCCAGAAGACGTTCGACGACGTTTTCCGCGAGGAAAACCGAATTCGCGTGCTAGACAATTACTGGATGACTGAGACGGGCTCGCCCATTGCCGCCAATGACGTGTTCGGAAACGCATGTGTGAAACCGGGTAGCACCGGGCGGCCGGTGTGTGGCTGGAATGTTGAACTGGTGGACGAACACGCGGGGACGGTCGTGCAGGGACAACAAATGAGTGATTTTTCGGAGGAAAATAAATCCTCGTCGCTCTCGGTGGCGGTGCGGCTCCCCCTGCCGCCCGGCGCCATGCCGAGTTTGTACAACGCCGACGAACGCTTCGTGGAGACCTACTTGAGAAACTTCAAAACGCCAGATGTTGATTCTCGAAAGTACACGCATTTCCTGACGGGCGACGCCGGGAAACTGGACGAAAATTTTTATTTGCACATCATGAGTCGACTGGACGACTTGATCAATTGCGCGGGCCACCGCCTGTCGACGGGCGCCATGGAGGCGGCGATCATCAAGCTACCCGAAGTGGTGGAGTGCGCGGTCGTCGGGTTGGAAGACAAATTCAAGGGCGCCGTGCCCGTGGCGTACGTGGTGGTGATACCAGGAAAACTCGGCGATATAAATAATTCTGGTAAGAATACTGTCATTGAATCCGGAAAACTTCTTGCCACCAAGGTGCGGCGGGCGGTACGCGAGGCGGTGGGCGCGCAGGCGGTGGTGGAGCATGTGATCGTGGTTAGCTGTTTGCCAAAGACGAGGAGCGGCAAAACCCTAAGAAAATGCCTGCGCCGGCTCGTGAACGGGGAAGCGGACGCACAGGTGCCCGGCACGATCGAGGATGTGAATGCGATCGAGGTGGCGCGGGAAGCGGCGCGAAGAGCGTGCATCGACACAAAGTCTGGAAGTCGCTAGTCGAGCCACGAATCGTACTGTGATATGCCATCTCCGTCATCATACTACTAATATGCTCAAATGCAGATTTGTGACGCAACGATTGATGAATTATTAGTCTCAAAGATGCGTGTTCGTATTTCATTTGTCGATATTCGGAAAGGCTCTGCATATTTGTTCCCACGGTTTGCCGTTCGCAAATTTTATTATGACACAGCTTAATACTCCTGAAATCGTCTCGTAATCATGCACATGCGTCGCAGGAATCAATATCACTCGTTTTTCGTGTCCTTCCGCGTCTCATTCGAAACCAAATTTCTTGCAGAAGGTCGAGGAGGAGAGAAAATATTCCATTTCGCACTCGTGATTGATACCATAGATTATTACTTCATTTGATATATTGTAAAATTGATTTTTCCATACACGCATGCGTCCCGTGCAATTGGAGAATGAGGACCTGCGCGAGTTGGTCCCGACTGTGGCAACGGGCACCTTGGTGCAAGGTGAAACCCGACCCACACCCGTGTCTACGGCCGCATCCACGGAATCCGCCCTCTCCGGAGGTCCGGCGCTGGCCCAGCTGGTGGCCCAGCTCGGCATGCTCGCCGAGAGCAACGCAGCCCTGGTGCAGCAAGTAACGGCGCAACAGCAGCAGCACGCGACCCTGCAACAGGAGCACGCGGCGTTACAGCAACAGCACGCGGCGCTACAGCAACAGCACGCGGTGCTGCAACAGCGGTTTGCAGCGTTGCAGGAACCAGCCACGTGCCGAGGTTCTAACGAGCGCGATTCAAACGCACCCGAAAGCTCCAAGGCTGCCTCCGCGAGGGAACCTGGGGCTGTGGGACGCTCGGAAAGCTCGGAAACAGGTGAGGCACGACTCGAGCGCATGATGGTGTGCCTGGAGACGTTGCAGAAGTATCAGGTTTCGTCTTTGGAGAGGCTCGAGGACGTCAGCAATTCACTGAGCGAGCTTCACAAGCAGGGCCACGAAACGAATTTGGGCGTACACGAGACAAAGTTGGCCGTTCGGTTGGCCCAAGACAAAGTGATAAAAGACCTTGGTGAGGACGGATTATGGAGGTTTGGTGGGGACTTGCATTATTATTTGCGAAGAACTTAGTTAGAGCAAGTTGAGCAGTAGTTAGTATAGTATTTTCTGAAAATTGGATTAATCCTGCGAGACGGGATAATTTGTTGTGTTGTTGTTGTTGTGGTGGTCAATTAGATATCGATAGCTGTAGAGGGAGAGGCATTTGATTTTTTGTGGTAGGTGCTCTCGCCACGAGATGTCCGGAAATAATAGCGATTTGGGTGTTGAGATTTCAGTTTCTGGCGCATGCTGTGCGCGAGACGTCTCTAACCTTAATGGAATCATTATCTTGTGCAGGCATTTATCTAAGGCATAAATGAGAAGGGGATTGACGTTAAAAAAAACGGACACACCCTTTCTGTACGATGGTATCGATTAAGTGATCGGTTGTGGTGTATGATGGTCTAATGATTATAGTGGTATCACGTGAAAAAACGCATATTGATGATGGTCTGAAAGCGTAATGTCCGCTTGCAGATAGCATAATTGTGAAGGAGCATTGTTATTGGTGAACGGAATCGTGTCGGTCTCGGACTCTCAGTCGTCAAGCGTTGGTGTTCTATTTTGGCACTCGTTCTTTTCCCGAATTAGTACACCATTCGTGTCTCTTAATCATTTTTTTCGGTCCTCATCTTCGGTTGAATCCGCATTCCGAATCGTAGAGTCAAATCTTGATAATATCTTTTCAAGGCGCAAACTTTAAGGGCGATTCAGTATTTGTCGAATCAGTAAGGGTGTCATGTGTCGCTTCCTTGCATTGGCTTCTGCATGCATATTCTCTCGGACCTTCGGAAAACTAGATCAGCGGGGCTGCGGAAAACTCGAATCAGTAAATTTTCTCTCGGAAACTAGATCAGCGGGGCTGCAGGAAGGGTTTCAGAGGTTTGCAGTTTGAGTTTGTCCACAGGACTGATTCAGTAGGGACGGTGTCGTTCAGCTAATAGGCAAATGTCCGCAGCCTGAGCGTAAGAAGTGCCGGGCGCATGCATATGCGGCCATCCTTTCTGTATTAGCACTTGTGTACGAAAAGTAAAATAAAGGATGACGCTGCATTTCGTGATTCTGCTGCTGGGTCCCGCGGTTTCCCAGGCCGCTGACGTCGTCCGTCCGGGTAGGCCCGCCTCTCTGGGTGGTTTGTTTTACGATGAAAGTCACGCAGCAAGTCCACGCGCACGAGGTTCCTGCGAGTTTGCGCTTGGCGGGGCACTGACTGCACCGCCGGTTCAACCGGTTCCGCGCGCCGACGGTACTAGGCTGTTCGCGGAGTGGTCCGAAGAACATCCGCCCGTTAGTCACGAGAAAACGCAAGACGAACAGATTAACAGTCTGACGGGATCATTCGAAGACGAAGCGTGGGCCACGGCGGACGAGCGCTCGCCGCGGGTGGGAGACGCGTTCATGGGGGAGCCGGGGTTGTTCCCGCGTGCGCCCTACCGTAGTCAGATGGCCGGTACGCGCAAAAAGATGGTCTTCTCCCCGAACGGAGGATTGCAGAATTTGGGTGGGGATGTGAGCTGCGGTATTGACGTCAGCAGTGTTGAGGAGTGTAGCTGTTGCAGCAGTCATGCGGCACCCGTCGCAGCACTTCCCATTGGTAGGAGCAGGAGCATTGCTCCCCTGAACGTGAATTCTCTGCCGTACTCCAGCAAATCTCCAACAGCCGGCGGTCCGCAAATAGTCAACCTCGGGTCTTCTGTGCAAACTCCCCTGCAGCCACGGAAGAGCTTCTGGGGGAGCATATTCGCGCACGAGCATCCACTGGAGTGCGTGTGCTGCGTGCCGGGGCGACCCGATATTTTAGGAGACAACGAGGTTTCCAACCCGGAGGGCAGACCGGCCCAGATCGGGGTGGGCGTCAAGTTCCTGCGCTTGAACGAGGATCAGAGCGGCTTCCGCGAGGAGACGGGGCTATTGCCGGCGCAGCAGGCTGAATTGGCGCAGCAGCAACAACTCCGGACGCTGGGAGCTCCGAGGGTGCCTTATGAGTACGCCGCAGAGGAGGTGCACCGGGAGAGCGCACCAATGATAATTAGTGCGGCCGACGGAATGCTCGAAACGACCGGCTTCTCCATATCCAGAGCCCCGCGGGCTGTATTTCAGCGTCCGCGGCTGCCGCACGGGCCGACGGTTTTCATGCCGATTTTTGACGAGGAGGACCACCGTGTAGAGGAGCCGGTCGCAGGGGAGTGCGAAGAGCGAAGCAAGCGTCAGGATCAGCTCAATAAGGAGGTGCAGCTCAATAAGACGCCCCCAGTTGGCGGGATCACTGTCACTGTTCGAAGTCGAAGAAGCGAACTGTTGGATCCCGAAAAAGCGGGCTTTTCAATGTTTTCCGTCAAACCTGAAACAACCAAGAGGACGGCGCCAGAAGCAGAACGGAAAGAAAATTCCATGCATTCTACAGAGCCCGGTCCCGAGGAGCCTGGGGGCGGCTCGAGCTGCGCGACCTACGCCGGGACGACGGATTTTGGTTCTTTCCAACGGAACCTCGGGTCCCTGAATGCGCCGACTGACGACCCCGGATGCGGGGAGCCCTGGGACCCGTGGGATCCCTATTGTCTGGGCCCGACGCCGGAGTTCTCCGTGCAACAGGATCTTCCCGAAACGGGCAAGGCTTCTCTTCCGGAGACGTCGCTAGCCTCCACCGCCGGACTGCCTCCGGATATCACGGCACACGCCGCACCGGCCTCCATCTTTCGTGCGCCGTCGGTCGGGCCGTCGGTCGGGTCACCGCGCGGCGCAAGTCCCCGTGTTGGCTCGGTCCGCGTGGGGGCCGGACAACCGAATTCGCCGGGAAGAACGATCAGGCCAGGTGACCGGAGTGCGATGGCCGCGGCTATCCCCAGTTCGCGGGCGATACCGCGTGGGAACGTTTTGGCCGCCAGCGGGGCGCCGCGGCTTCCGGCTGGTCCCGATCGCGAGCGTTCTCCCCCGCTGACCGCTTCCGCCACCCCTTGGCCGATGTGGGGGCGGACCTTCCGGCAAAGCGTCCCTCGTTCGCCGACCGTTTTCGTGGAGAAAGAGGAAACCGAAGAGGCCGCGAGCGCGTCTGACGCTAGCTCCCCGCGGAGCTACGTGGCGGAGCAGTCCGGTGCCTTCTTTCGCGAACAAGTGGCGTCCGTGTGGGGGGCTCACATTCAGAGTCAACATCCAGAGTCTATGGCCGGCGGGGCGAGCGGCCAGGCGGAGGAGGAAGCGGTTATTTCCATCGAGCCACTGCATGAAAAGCGACCGGAAGATACCAGGTTCTTATCCGCCGCGGCGCTGCGCGCGGCGCTGCCGAAGACCACGCCCGTGCCCCGCCTGGACACCTTGCAGTACTTGCGGCGGCCAGACGCGGCGCTTCCCCCCGAAGAGGCCATGGCCTCCGCCTCCGACCTGCTGCACCGGGCGAAGCTGAACCCTGCGTTGTGGCCGCCCGTGCACGCGCGAACGGAAGATTATGGTGACAGTCCCACACGAGGAAACAGCTCCCGGACAGCCCTAAATCCGGGGGACCGCGTGCGCATCCACCGCATGCCGTCGGATGCGGACTTGCGCAACGGACAGGCCGCCACGGTGGAGGCGTTCGATGCGCACAGCAACGCCTGGCGGGTGACGCTTGACGGCTCCGGGGAAAGGCGAGCCCTTGTAGAAGCGAGGAACCTGCTGCAGCTGTAGTTTGTGTCTTAGCTCTTAGTGCATATTATGTTGCGGGGATGGAGCTATCGATCGTGTGGAGAGTTTCTTGGTAATTGTGTATTTTTAACGAAGCGGCTATCCAATGTAAGCATAGACAGCGGCTGTCATTCGGTCCTATCCTGGCGAAGATTCATATGGAAATCGTTTTTGTTCGTTTCAACGTCAATGCATCTCGTGCATCTGGTCTGTATCCTGTTCAGAAGTAACGCAGTATCGTTTTTTGCGATGAATCTCCTTGCCCTCGAATCGTTGAATATTTTTTCCATGCCAGCTTCCCATCCCGGACTTCATTTTCACTCATCATGCACCGCAATTCTTTACAGCGGGGATTGGGGTCTACATTGGAATATTTCCTTCACTCTTTAGTTTCTGGTAGCGCAACGGAATAGGCATTGTGGATTGAGTAGAAGAATGTTGTCGATGATGGGAAAAGGCTGTCAAGTGCCAATTTTGTTCGGGACTACGTTCTTTGCGCTCGCCGATGCCTCGGATTTGGTCGGAGCAGCACCGCTGGCTTCCCAAGAACCCATTCATGATAGCAGTCCCCGGATCCGCCCGCATGCATCTCTCGCGGAGGGTCCTGGTTCGTCGCAATTTCGGGAAGACGTTCTTTCCGCAGTCATCGGACCTCCCTCGGGCGAGCACCCCCAAGCGCGCGCAATTTCGCGGGAAGACGCAAAATTTTTTCATGATGCGCAAGAAGCGGAGTGGGCCCCCGCTAGCGAGCCCGTGATGCAACGCTGCGCTCCCTATGATAACAGCAGCCCCGCGACCACGAGCATGCAGGCTATGTACCGTGATCTCGCGAGTCCCGGGCCAGCGCAGGAATCTGTATCCTCCGATCAGGCCGGAGCGTGTTTCTATTCGAGTGCAATCTCCGCTGGGACTGCACCCCAGGAGAGCGCGCAGGCGCCGGCGATGGCTCCCGGACGTCGTGTTTCGGAGTCACCACAAAAATCCCTGTGGGCGCGCGTGCTGGCGGGCGACAACCTTTTCGAGTGTGTCTGTTGCGTGCCTCGAGACCCCGAGAACGATTTCGTGATTGTAGCCGAAGCCGCACCCAGCGTGCCCAGTGGAGTAGGAGGGGGAGACCCACTCTGCCCCACGGGAGGAGAGTGGGCCGGAGCGAGCACAGGCTGTGAAGGGAGGCCCGACGTGGGGTCATGGACGGCACCGGGGCCAGGTGGGGTTTTCGACCAGCGCGGCTGCGATGTGGCGCAGGGGCAGCCCCGTGCGGAGAATCTGATTGATGATGAGTTCGAGACCACGAAAGGTGTGCGCGCGGTGTTTCGGCGGCCGCGCGCCCCGAGCGGAGTGTCCGATGCGCACGACCACGAGTGGAACATCCAGAACAGCGATGATGAAGAGAACAGAGAGAGAAAAATCAGTCGCAGCGCCAGCTGCCCGCCGCTCTTCGGGAGCAGCTCCACGTTGTGTGCCACCTTCTGTTCGCGAAACGGGAGGCATCTGTACACGAGCGTCTCGACGGAGTCGGACCGCGGCGGCGATGACGTGTCGGAAGGGTCCGGAGCAGCCTTCGTGTCGAAGGAAAGTACGATCGACCACACGTTTGACGATCTTGTCATGGTGGAGGAGAACCGCATCAGTATTATTGAGCAGGCCCCCTGGCGCGATGTCGCGGGTCTTCCGAACAGCCCTCGGAAGCCCTCAAATATCGTACATTACGACTCCTCGCCGGGCTCCAACACAGTTAGCCCGCTCCACACGTGTATCAGCCCGGGCGCCGAGGCTAGTGTCGCTACCACGCCTGTGTCCACCCCGCGCGTGCGCCCCGACAGCACTCCTCGCCGGACGCCTCGGCGCGACCCGGACCTCAAGCAGCGCACCTCAAGCAGCGGCCTGGGCTCCGGACTTTTGGCGGCGTTTCTGCATTCTGCCGAGCTCGAAGCAATGGCCTGCGTCATGCAACCCGGTCCTCGTGCCCTGACTGACGAAAGGTCGGTGGCAGCAAGCGGCACAGAACGCATGGAGGAAGGTCCGAGCGCCGAGGCCAACGTGGATGAGGCGGTGCCGGACGAGAAGGACGTTGATGAGGCGGTGCCGGAGGCGGGCCACGTGCAGGAAGAACAACCAGGGTACGCGCCGGATGCAAAATCTCTCGCAGCTCGCGCACGTACGCAACTTTGGCTAGGCGCTTCTGCCTGTGGTGACTCGGGCGAGCGTCAGCAGTTGGCTTGCTTAAACGGTCCCTTCGGCCCAAAAGGATTCACCCCCTCGTGCGTGGCGCTCAGGCCTCTGTACGCCAAGAACGAGCCCTCGATCAACCCTGCCAGCTACGTGCCCGACGCCCTGCTCGTATCTGCGACTGCGCTACGCTCAGCGCTCCATCCGGTGCTCACGCCGCAGCCTGTGCCGCAGCTTCCCAGTTTGGAGGCCCTCCGTGACCCCTTCCCGTTTGGAGGACCGAACCCATTGCCTAGGGAGCCATTGCAGTGTCTGTCCCCCCGCGACACGCACGAGCGGCCCGGTCCGTCCGCGGCAGAGTCTTCATTGCCGCTGGGGACCCAGGAAGAACGGATATTTTCTTTCTCTGAGGGAGGAACTCGGCCGACAAGTGAGTGGGAGACGCCGCTAGCTATCGGTACGCGCGTGCGCATTCACCGCATGCCATCTGACGCGGACCTGCGCAACGGCCAGGCGGCCACCGTGGCCGGGTTCGACGAGGCGACGCACCGCTGGAGAGTGGTGCTGGACGAATCCAATAACGAGCGGCAGCTTACGGCACGGAACTTGTTGCAGCTGTAGCGCGAGTATCTTTAACAGTACTAAGTTTTGGAAGGGTTGTGCATGCTGGCTTGCAAAAAACCAGTGTGCATTCAAAGATTACAATAGATGAGAGGTCAGGTTTCCTGAAATACGTGATAAAACTCCTCCTCCAAGGCCGATTTTCTAAACTAGTTCGTGGTGTAGTGAAAGTGCAGAATGTCTTGTGTGTTTGTGTTCTTGCAGGTGCTGAATTCTTGTTTGAAGGTACGTACTGGGTATTGTCATCGAAATGACACCACCCAACCCCGCACCCAGAGCTTGAAGCTTCTTTTCTTCGTGAAGAGAATCCCTCGCGTTAGTCTAGAATATCTTCATCCTTCTTTGATTATTGGTACGCAAGGCAAACCTTTTCTCAGCAAACCTTACCTATTATATGCAAACTTTAGCCGTTCTCCGTAAACCTATTCTTTGAAAATGCATTCCCCTTTGCAACTGTATTCGGTTCTTCTTTGCAAATCTATATTGTGTCTAGCCGCGGTCTCCTACGTTAAGATTCGCTCCAAAATTCCATTAGTAGGGTCCAAAACAGGTATTGCATATAGCACTGACTCTGAGTTGACATAGAGTCTCGAACGTTAACTATCTTGGCCGTTCTATTCGCCATAGCCATCAGTACCATATTTTGCAGTATCAGTACTATCGTCAGTGATTTCAGTTTTTTTTGATATCGCTAATATTAACTAAGAGCGATATTAAGAAAAAAGATGTCTTCCATCGAGTTACCGGTGCAAGTGGTGGAGGACGTGCCACTCTCCCCACAAAAAAAGTGGGTCAAAAGCGAGGTAGAGCATTCTCGTTTTCTTTGTCTTTGCAGTGATAGATTAGCATTTTCAATTTCGATTTGATGCATAATTTAATTGAAGATTGGTTACGTTAAATGCCCTCACAACCGTGGTCAGCCCTATTAATGTCAGCAACTAAGTTTCATAATTCTCACTAACAGTGCCCGTGTTGCTTGGTAAAGTAAATTTGCTCGATGTTTCCTAATAATGGTATGATGAGGCAGAGTGCGTTTCCACCGACTGCGAAAACGACGACCGCAGCTCCGACAACCATTCCATTCACTCCGAACTCTGCTCTTTTTGTGAAGACGGTGCTGCGAAGAACGAGCCTGAGTGCGATGCTGCGCCGGCTAAGCTGCACACCTTTGGTTTGTTCTGTATTTCATATCAGCTGTATGAATATTATGAATATTCAAAGTGTTGCACCCCCGGGCATTTTCTATTCAAACTCTTATGATATGTTCTCTATGATTTTTGTGAACATTCCAGTGTCATCTTCCCATTAATTCAATCATTAAGAAACGAAACCATCATGCATCGCGACTAACCGTAATTCCCAAAACAATTTGTAAATGCTCAAAATAGGTTATCAGGGTGAGAAGGTGCGGACGTCCTTCGGTAAGGGTCCACCCGAGCGTTTGTTTCGTGACCTCGACGCGGGGAACCAGCACGTTCTTCAAAATTACCTCAACCAGGGTGCGGTCGTTGACGCGCAAACGGGCTACATCACTCCGGGTTGTATGACCGAGATCTACAAACAGACGGACGGCCGTCTCGGCGCGCACTTCACCGAGGGCACCTTGCGCTACCTAAACCACTCGGAGGGCTACGCCAACATCTTCCATTTCGATCGCGTTTCTATCATGAACCTGCCCGTCTGCGACGTGCTGCACAAGGCCGGGAGCGACCATGAGCAGAACTTCAAGAACTTGGAAGATTTCGGCACCAATTTTTTTTCATAGAAACCAGAATCAATTTTCGGAACCAATGTAAAAGAAATTGTTATAGCTGCTACGACCCCGTCATTGCTTGCAGCTTGGTGTTAACTCAAAGGATTCATATCTATGATAAATCCCGAATGTAGATTTTCATGTAAACTCACAGGTAGTTTTTTCCAGAAGGCCAAGGCTTGCCATGAGGACGTCGTTCCGGCGAAGGCCTGGGCCAAGTTATCGATGAACTCGGAAAACAATACGGTGAGTCTGCAGGCCCTGCTCCCGGAAACCACCGAAGAGTTCCCCGCCGGCGTCTACGTCAATACGGAGGTTTTGAAGTTGATCGAGAACATGCCCCGCTTTTTCTCGGCGAACCGCGATGGGAAGGGCGTCGACTTCGTCATGACCTTTCGCCTGCACCCCTGGCTGGCAGTAGCCACTGACGAGCAGGACAACAAGGGGCTGCAGACGATCGCCTTCTTGGGCCACGCCACCAAGCCCGAATTGATTGCGGCCGTGGATGCGCAGGCTAAGCTGCACACTTTCGGTTTTTTCTGTGATTTGAAACTCGTATAAATACTGTTTTACGCTCGCAGCTCGTTTCTTTTGTAAGTCCTTGTTGGGCTGAAGCGTAGCCTAGTTGAACTCCTTTTATGTGATCTGGCGTCACGTAACGTGCCTCAACAAACAAAGGCCTGAAATTCAATGATTTAGGCATCGCGTCCAACTTTAATTTCCAAAAAATAGATTAAATAGGTTATCAGGGTGAGAAGGTGCGGACGTCCTTCGGTAAGGGTCCACCCGAGCGTTTGTTTCGTGACCTCGACGTGGGGAACCAGCACGTTCTTCAAAATTACCTTAACCAGGGTGCGGTCGTTGACGCGCAAACGGGCTACATCACTCCGGGTTGCATGACCGAGATCTACAAACAGACGGACGGCCGTCTCGGCGCGCACTTCACCGAGGGCACCTTGCGCTACCTAAACCACTCGGAGGGCTACGCCAACATCTTCCATTTCGATCGCGTTTCTATCATGAACCTGCCCGTCTGCGACGTGCTGCACAAGGCCGGGAGCGACTATGAGCAGAACTTCAAGAACTTGGAAGATTTCGGCACCAATTTTTTTTCACAGAAACCAGAATCAATTTTCGGAACCAATGTAAAAGAAACTGTTACAGCTGCTACGACCCCGCCATTGCTTGCAGCTTGGTGTTAACTCAAAGGATTCATATCTATGATAAATCCCGAATGTAGATTTTCATGTAAACTCACAGGTAGTTTTTTCCAGAAGGCCAAGGCTTGCCATGAGGACGTCGTTTCGGCGAAGGCCTGGGCCAAGTTATCGATGAACTCGGAAAACAATACGGTGAGTCTGCAGGCCCTGCTCCCGGAAACCACCGAAGAGTTCCCCGCCGGCGTCTACGTCAATACGGAGGCTTTGAAATTGATCGAGAACATGCCCCGCATTTTCTCGGCGAACCGCGATGGGAAGGGCGTCGACTTCGTCATGACCTTTCGCCTGCACCCCTGGCTGGCAGTAGCCACTGACGAGCAGGACAACAAGGGGCTGCGGACGATCGCCTTCTTGGGCCACGCCACCAAGCCTGAGTTGATTGCGGCCGTGGATGCGGAGGCTCAGTAAGCTTATCACCAGAGTCGGCAATTAAATTGATATTTCATTCTGCGGAAGTGATAAAATTTGTTTTTGCCCACAAAATATTATAACGTCAAAATACTTAGTGATTCCGGACATAAATTGCGAGGTCATGCAAAACCTTCTTACAAGGCTTTTCACGGTCTCCGTTTTTCGCATTTGGTATTCAATGTTTTTTAAACCATAAGTTCTATATACATTTTACGCGCTAGAGGAGTGGTATCTTTCTGTTTTGGGCATTTCATCTCTTTGACGGACTATAAGTATCGGATGTTATGTGCCCAGTCATACAGACACATATGGATACCATTCTGTAAACGTGATTCCGTGAATTTAATTACATCATCATATGGTAATAATTTACAAATAACAAATGATTTCGTTTCGATGTTGGGTTATCGTCACGGTAGAGTGGTCAGTCGGAGCTATTTCATCAAATATGTTGCGGAATTCAGACTATTCAATGGTTGACTTTCTACTATGGTTGACCTCTCAAGAATATATTATAGAAACGTTTTCATAAAATTCGCACTCTGTCACAACGGCTGTATTTGTTATTTCTGACAACCTTTGAAGCACAGAAACCACGTGCAGGTGAAAACTGCCCAGGGTTTTTGTCATGCTAATTTCAGTTCATCATTCTGACTTTTTCCGTATATTAATTTTTTTTTTTTCGAGTAACTATACTCCATAAATTAAATCGCCTAATATTACGATACATGTTTAATATGACTGCGAGATCGGTACAATTCTTCAATATAATACGTAAACTGTTAATCAGATGACAACGGCCGGAGGTGGTGACGGTCGATTTCAAATCTTTACAGTCGGCTTTATTGCCAACTTACAACTGTGCACTGTGCACCAGGATGCGCTCTCTTACCAGATCTCCCATTGTCCACCACACTTTTTTTTTTTTTGGTCGGGTGATTCTGTATGGGTTTCCGGGTTTTTGGGAAGAGCAGACGTATTTCCTTCTTGCAAAAAAAAATAATAATCGGAGTATTTATACTGAATTATTGCGTGTTAGTTTTATTCAAGAAAGACAATATACATATGTTTTTATAATATTTTCTGCAGTATACCACGGTTATTGCCGGAGTGATATATATCTGCAGTTTTTTCTTCGGGTTTTCCACAGACAGGGGCTGAAACAGGGTCTGCAGATATCCTATAAATATGAACTGTCAGCTGAACAGTGTGGCGGTCTATGGATATTGTAGATTGGCGTGAACCGGGGGCCCTAGGAAAAATAATATATTTTCCCATCTAAAACAATCACACATTACGGTTGCAATATGAGATTTAGAAGGCCTCTCTTTTCGCATTTCTGATGTTCGCGCCATGGAACTTATTTGCAAATCATAAGGTCTCTGCGTACGGTATAAGGACGGTTGCTGTACCTATACCTGTTGTTTCTCTTACTCGCAGTCTCGATCGTTGAATACAAAATTCTCCTAACAATCCGATGAGCCAAACGCAGTAGTAGAGTGGGGTCTAGAGTAGAGTGGGGTGCGGTGCTTGATACTGGACAAATGGTTTTTGTACACCGGGTATCTAATGCATGTTGCATAATATAGTCCAATAAAGATAGTTCGTGAAGATCGTGCGTTTAGGCACTTGCTCCCGTCGTACGCTTCACAAGATGCCAGGGACCCGCGTACATCTTCTTTTGGTCTCGGTTTTTGCATTGGGAAGTCAGGCCGCCCCTCCGGGCGCCACGGATGGATGTGCGTACATCCATGGCGACAACTACATCCATGGCGACGGTAGTGAAGTCGATTACGCAGATTGGCTTGAAATCGACCTCACGGAGGAGCTCGACACCCCGAACGGAAGGCGCTGCAAAATAAACGCAAGTCGCGGGTCGTGTGTGGGTGCCATGGGCGGAACGTCCGTGCCATCGACTACTCGGTGTCCGCCCCCTCCATTGGCATTGGGGCGGCCGAAGCTCCCTCCTCCGGGGGCGGAGGATCTTCCCAAGTCGTTGTGGGCGAACCTGATCGACATCAACAACCCCCTCGAATGTGCCTGCTGCGCTTCGCAGCACCCCTTCTTCGAAAACGAGGAATCGGCGAGCTCCGGGGCGTGTACGGAGACTGTCGGTGGGCAGACTCCTCCGGGAATACGCGTTGACCAGAGCGTGTTTGCAGCGGAGCAGTTCTTTCAGGGCCTGCCTTCCATTTCGGGCGTCCTGGAGCGGCAAAATGACGGCAGGCATGCCTTCCCTGACGAACTGCAGCCGGTGCGTGGGTCCGCGTCTGCGCCGTTACTTGGAGGAATACATGAGAGACGCCCGCTTTTCCGGCCGTACTTGTCAGTGAGTACGCAGGACAGCGGTTCTCGGTCAGCGAGAGAGTCCGCAGGAGATTCTGATCAGCAAAATGCAAAGTCACGCAATGAGGCTGTCGTTGTCCCGCTTCAAGCTGAGAGAGTAACGTCGGAAGAGATTCGTTTTGCCGAGGCTATTTATGCGGCTGTAGGCGAGGGCGGGGCCACTGCATCACCACATGTGGGCGATGTGGCGCGCTGCGACGTCGCGAAGGCATCGGCCGAACCATCCCCCACGGTCCGCACCGTAGAGTCCAGGCAAGAGCAAGAAACTGGTAACGCGCAACAGCGACCTTGGAACGGCTTCCGCTGCGGCATATTGAATGCCTTCGTGGGCTCGAGGGACTTCGTGGAGCTCATGGCGCGCGGGATTCGCGGTCCACGTGGTCTGTGCGACGACGGACGCGATAGCGTTCTCTTCCCGGAGCGATTGCTTGACCATGCATGGCCACCAGAAACGGACGCCCTGCCCGCCGCGAAGTCTTCCGGCGAGCCTATGGGAAGGCACCGAGACCGTGCGCAGCGCAGAACTGCCTCTGCGGAAGACTCTATTGAGGGTCGAGTTTTCGACGAGAGAAGCAATAGCGTCGCTGTGGAGCCGGCAGAAGACGAGTTGAGTCACGAAGCTTCTTCCCAGTTGCCATCTGCAGCGCTGAGTACGCCTGCACCTGCAGAATATAATTTGGCGAGGGCAGGGAAGGCCGTTTTTCTCTCCGCCGCAGCGATACGTGAGGAAATGCGTGCTGGGGTCGCCCCGACACGATTATGGGCCGAACAAGAACCGGAGGTTGAGCCGTTAAACGGTGCGCAGCCGGCTGCGAATTTGCGACCCGCTGAGGGGCACGCGGCGGAACCTGCCGAGCCGGAAATATTCGGCCACGTACGTCGACCCGCCGGCCGAAACGGCGGCGGCGCCGGACCGTCGTTCCAGATGTATCCGGCGTCCGCCCGGAGTGCTGAAACAGTCGCAAGTCACGATTTTGGAGACGAGCCCGAAGAGCAACCGCTTGCACCAAGGAACCGCTCTCGAGTTAACGTCGGGGACCGCGTGCGCATTCACCGCGTCCCGTGGGACATGGATTTGCACAACGGTGACGCGGGAACCGTGGAGCGGGCCGCTGCCGGGAAAGACCAGTGGGTCGTGAAACTCGACAAGATGGGGCAGGAGAGGGTACTGTCGGCGAGAAATTTGTTGCAATGGGAGTATTATATGAATTTGTAAATATTAATGAACGTATTCTTGAAAGTGTTGATATAGAATTCTGAAAACGTTGCAAAGCATGATTCATTGGACTGAGGAGAAGAATTGTTCGCAAGATTGTACAAGCTCTTCTGTCTTCCGATCAATAGTGTTTGTGTTGGTCTCCACTTTTGTAGCCACACGTGCGATCGCTCCCGCATCCATCAATTCCAGTTTTTTTTCTCCTTCTATCACCAAAATTCGGAGAGAAATTTTTATCGGAATGTTTGTATTTTCTGCTACTTCGCGTCGTCGTTCTCTCTCGGATCGTAGCATTTCCTCTCTTCCCACCGCAGCACAGGCTGGGCTCGAATATTGTTTGAATCAAATGCAAGGTCTGTTTTTCGAAAACGTTTGATTCTCCACTTACAAAATGACGGATTGCGATGCGAAAGAAAGAGAGGGCGCCGAGCAAGCGGGAGGTGGTGGCGCTGACAAGGCCAAGAAGGTTTCGTTTTTCTTGTCGTTTCCTGTGATTGAAGAGCTCAATTTTTGATTTTCTGAGTCATAGTACCAGTTGTCAACACCGAGAAATCCATCTTCATTATCAAACGCGCTCTGATAGTGTATCTCAAAGTGTAGGTAAAAAATCCGCTCTTTCAGGTGTTCCCTTCGCCGGATGATCCATTGCTCGTAACCTTTCAGGTTTTCGTGTTTTCGTCGACTACAGGATTGGTATCTGTGCTGAATTAGTAATATGAAAACGTCTAGGACACATCGGTTTGCGCTAGGCAGCATCATCCGCATGAAAGGATATGTGGTGCACAGCTTGTAATATGACCATTGCTGAGTGAGGCATGCCAAGCAACAAAAACAGTTCGGATGCTCTGGAGAACAAGCGACCGTGCGTGTTGAAGATTCGGAGCTGACGGTCACTTTTGAGATAGTCATGGGATAACTAGGTTGGCTCAGATGTCATGTGCGCATCATCGCTGGGAATTCTTCATTTTGTTTGTCGAAACTAGGTCGTTTCAGTCGCTCGTTGTGTTTCGAATCGTCATTGGTTGATATCACGCAGGTTTCCGACGTCGTGGAGATGGTGCGGGAGCAGGAAATTTCGGCGTTCGCGCATTTCGTGCAGAAGTTTTTCCGCGAGATTCCCACTGTGATCTCGCCGGAAGGCGATGGTTCCATTCCGCTGCAGTGCGCCCCTGCGGTTTGTTTTTGTTCTGGGAGCGTCCTGAACGCACTTTGGGTACATTGTTTGCAATCTGATCATGTCAGGGCACTCCAGCATTTCCAGCCCTCCAGAAGTTCAGCACGATGAGAATGTGATGGTGGGCACAGAATGATGGAAAATTGCTGCTGGCGTTCGGCTCACGGAACAATGTTGTCACGCTGGACATGGAACGCCTTATGAAAAAAGTGGAAGATCCGCAAATTCGGCAGACACCGACCCAGTAGCTCAGTGGTAGAGCGGTGCGCTGTGTGCGCAAAGGTCGTGGGTTCAATTCCCACCTGGGCACTCGCTAGCGACGCAAGTTGCATTTCTATAGCGAAACGTCAGCGTAGATCCGCCTCCGCCTTCGGGTGGGGGCGGGGAGCACCCTTTTTTCTGAGCGAGCTGATCATCCTGACAATGGCAGTCTTTTCCTCGGAATTGGAAGACATCCCTTTCAAGCGTTTTTTCGTCTGGACTATTATTGTTTTCATGCATTGGCGTAGTCGTTCGTCTATCGTGTCCCCCAAAAACAGGTGGAAATCGCATTGTCAACCTCCGTGAATTTATGGACGCTCGCTCGAGAAAGTTCGATTTTCTAATCGTAATGTTCTTTTGTGAATAAAACAGAATCAATGCATGTCCGGCAAGTTTCAAATTGTGAATTCAGGAGACGTGACCCAGACACCAGAAGATTTCCAAACAGAAATTGTCAGGTTCCGAATTCGGAAGACGCCTCGAGTATTTCCCAGTCTCGAGCCTCGCGGTCGTCGAATCGTCAATGGGTTGTTCCATCAGCACGGCCTGGCGGAAATGCAAGGACGATGGGCTTGTTGATCCTGAGGCAGAATCGAACAGCCTGCAGTTCACCCTGTTCGTGCGTCCGATGAAATTCGACGCCATTGTCCCGAGCGGTCCCTGCAAACCTTCCTTGCGCGCGAAAGCGATTCGCTTTTGTTTCCGTTATTGTGCTCCCGAAGAGTGCCTGTACTTCGTGATGAAGTGCGTCGAGTGCGAGCAAGAAGTGCATGAGCTCATCGTCGGCAGCCGCCACGTGGCTCATCGCGAAACCTATCGCCGAAATGGGTTTCGTCACCGGCAGGCAATCGCTTTGGCTTTCGCCTTGCGTTATTTAGTCCGTGGGGAACTGGCGAAAGCGGTCGACAGCACGTCGTCTCTTATTCGAGGGTCAGCGCACTCCGAACCTTCAGTGGAAGCGTTGTTTGCGTTGCGGGCGCTTCTCGATGCCCTGCAGGGGCGTCTGCACGCGCATTTCCATTGGTTAGAGCCGATTTTTCTCAGCGTCGCCAAGTTGCTCTGCGTGGAGCAGTGGTTTCCCTTTCTCTGTGCGCGCGTTTGTGGTTCTTGTCTTTGTCCTACCCCTTGGGTCCCAGAAAGTCCCAAAAGCCCCGTGGTTCCAAAAACCCGAGAACGTTGTTTTCTGCAGAAACTGGACATCGGCAGTTTGGCCATGCATCTGGAGACGTTGCGTGATTTATCGTGGTCGGCAATTGAGGATGGGCACGTAGTTTCGTGGTACAGGTTTTGCGGGCGTTTCGAGTGTCTCATGTTCCTGGATGAAAAATTGTGGCCGGAGTATTGTAAATTCCTTCGAAGGGAGTCCCCCTCGCCCCCGCAGTTGCCGGAGCAAGTGGAAGCAGATACGTTGAAGCGCATCATATCGGTTCTCATTTTTTTGTGAACAGATGTTCATCGTTATATGTGTCTTCTGGAGTGTTTTCATTGTGAACAGTTTAATTAGAAAGTCGTTTTACAGATCGTCTTTTTGATTTCTCTTGCTGAACCGAAATGCCTGTCGTAAAGTAATGGCTAAAAAATTCAAGGTTTTCAATGGAGACAGACGGGCATCCCAGTTTAAGTTGGATATCCGTCTGAAAATCCTTCTCATAGCAATGCGGCGTCGTTTTCGACCAGACATTCTCCCACGCAATTTAGATGTCCGTTTCGCTGTGAGAACTTTGTCTCCGATCGCAACGGCGAAGCATGCGGGGCGAAGCATGCCCGATCGTGACGTGGTGCGTTTCCGAGATCTGGAGAAACCGTCGTATTTTGTGGAGATCACGAGGAGCACCCTCAACAAGGGTGAGGAAAAGGATTGGTCGCAACAGGAGCTCGTGTTTTCCCTTTTTGCGGAAAGCTATGCGATGCGCATTTTCGTTCCACTCTGTCGTTATTTTTTGCAGATGGGTGCGCCGGCAAAAGTCTTCGTGAAACGCTTTGTCAATCTCATCACCCTGGATTTTCTTCTGCGTCCCTGCGATAGATTTAGATGGCAGGACATCTTGTTTGTTCACGGCCCAGAACAGGTTCTCGAGCTTTTGCAAGTGCTCCAGTCGGAGCATGAGGGTCAAATTGGGGACATTTTTTCGCTTCCGAAATTTAAATTGGATGACCTTGCCCGGCGAATGCGTGACGAAGCTGTCCGTGCGGAGAGCGCAGTTGTCTCGGAAACGCGTTGTTTCACCAAAAAGATGCGGCGGCTAGTGTTGGGTGAACCCGATGATGTTCTTAGGAAAAAATGCGTGCGGGCCCGAGTTCTGAAACGGAAAAAGAGGACGCCCGGAAAAAAGGTCGGAAAACCTTTTGCGAAGCAACCACCTGGACATCCGTTGGTCTTTAAGCCTTTGCGGCGCGAATTCTACGACGAAGAGATCAACTTCACACAGCATCCACACAACCCCCGCACTCGTGCAGAATTCTGGCGAGCCCTCGCGGAACTGTTTGACAGCGTCGAACATCGGCCGACGGGACGATCAGTCAAGAAAATCAAAAAGAAACTGACGCTGGCACAGCAGATGGTGCGAGTGCAAGGCCTGAAGTGTCTTTCTGGTCTCAGTCGCTTCGAAAGATTGAAGAAGCAGTGCAAATGGCGCACTGATGCGATGGGAGCGCTCGGAGAAGAAGTCCTCGGGGCGTACAAAAAATTTAACGCGCTCAAGGCGCCTACCGCCAAGCCTATTGACGACACACATTCCGATGTTGAAACAACCACACGTGAGGCCAAGTTAAAAAGTTTTCTAGCAATTTAGGTCGGAAGTTGTGCTCGTGCAGATTGCTTTTCGAGTCCGATAGATGTTGTTTAGGTCCACAATCTATGTTGTAGTTTTGTTGTCCCCCTTCGTCCCTGCTATCAATCTCGGCTGCTGAGATTACATTGAATTATGAACGTGCCGTCGCGCTCCTTTTTTATCTTTTGTGAATACACAGGATGATCCCCTGAGTGATGAGAAGAGGTGTTCGTACATCTTCATCTTCCGTAACCGTTTCATGGACCGATATTCGCGCAAATTGATCATGACGTGTAATGTTTGACGTGTTTTATTGAGGGATGTCTCTTCGTAACGTAAAAGGAAAACGACCTGAACGCATGAATATAGTTGTCCTTCGCTGTTCCCGATCTATGTTATTCGAGTTTATTGTTTTGTGAATAATTTGAAAATGGCGAGCGATTTAGCGGAGCTACAGCGCCTCGGCCGGAAGTTCGGCGTCACCCGTGCGAGCGTCTTCGACGTATTTTTTCTTTCTAATTTTAGAGTACCACTTCGGTAAGTGAGCTTCTGCAGAACAGTTTAACTGTTCTGCAGAAGCTCACTTACCGAAGCTCAATATACCAGCTCCTGTCATGAAATCTGTTGACATAAAAAGGCCCTTCTTTTCGCGCGCGCAAATCGTTCGCATGGAGCTGAGAACCGCGAGGACAACGCTACAGGCGAAGACTCCGTCGCGGTGCAAGAGCTGCTGCTAGAACTGGATGAAGAGGCAAGTCCGGAGCGCAATCGGCTATTTCGTCATCTTTTCGGAAAATTGAAGCATACCGCAGTTGAATCTACGTCCACGAAGAATGCTTTGTTTCAGGTTTTCTTTTTGTGGATTTTCTTGTAGAGAGTGTCAGCGCCTCGTGCATAGATTCTGGGAGCAGTTGGAGCCCACAGAGACAATGATTTGAATCATGAAAAACAAAACAGGTCCTCTTCAAGTTGCGGCGGCCCGCTGCGGACTGGAACGCTGTAGAGGCGCGCACCGCCAATCCCGAGGAGAGCGTGCTGCAACAGCATTTTCCGCGCCCCGCACTGCCGCGGGAGATCCGAAATTGTTTCGCGTTTCCCAGTCTGCCAGTGGATGAGAACGTGGGCTTTTTGGTCGGAAGCTCCTTCTTCCGAAAAGGACTGCACGGGAATCAGGAGCTGGCCGTGTTTTCGCGCCCGAAACAAGTGGATGAGCCGCGGTGTTGGAAGCCATTTGCGTCGCCTGACCGTAGATCGCGTGGGCAGAAGTTCTGGGAAACCGATGCTGACCGCCTGCGGGATTTTTTCCCGAGCATCGAAGCGGGAGGTGCAGCGGCAGCTTTTGAAAGTGTCGGTGATAACGCGGAGGGTCTCTTCGGTACCGATTTATTGGCTGGCGTACGAGCTAATACAGGGAAGTCGGGGCTGGTAGGAGCAAGCTGTTTTGATTGCCCTTTCAGTGGTCGTGCAATTTGCGATGAAAAACAATCCGTTCCGGACCTTCCTGTCCAGGCGATGCCCGCACACGAAAAGGTAGTGCGGAGAATGCAAAAGGCCACGCTGACAACACGGGAACGCGCCGCGCAAGCCGCTCTACTCAGTCTGCTGGGCCTGCCGAGTTCGGATTTCGCCGAACTAAGTGGGCGCTTCAAGCTAAAGCCGGTCGCGCGGCGCGAACTCCTCTGGCGAAATTTCTTTGTGAAATTCTGTCAGCACGGTACCTTGTTCCTACGCGTGCGCGGTTTCGCCGCGCGCCTCAGCGCCTCGCCGAAGCTCGGTGCCACCGCCAGAGCCTTCGGCTGCGCTGTATTGGACCTCCTCGCCGAGTACGTACGGCAAATCGAGCTCATGGGAGACGCGCAGCGAAACGCCCTGACCCTGGATTTGAAATTTTCGCAGTCCGTCTGGCCACAGGTTTTGAGCACGCTAGCGAAGCTTTGTGGGCTACTCCCAGACAAAGTCGTTGCCAACAAGAATAGTCGAGCGGGCAACGCAGCGAACCTGCCGCTGACTGGGCCAGCGCTGCTGGACCGACTGCTAGAGGTATGTGTGAGCGCGGTGTCCTGTGAGCGAAAAGTGAAGGGCATGAACGTGCAGAAGGGGCCGGCCGACGAGCCCATGACGCACTACCTGTGGACGCTCTTTCTCAGCGCGCTGCGGCCCCTGCTGTGCAGCGTGCAGAGCTGGGTGGTGTTCGGAAAGGCGCTCGCTGATGATGAGTTTCTCGAGCTAGAGAGCGACGGGCAAAAGGTCTTACTGTGGCTGCCGGGCTTCCTGGCGGCGAACGAGCACACGATCCGCAACCTGGGGCTGCTGCGCAACCTCTCGGTGCAGCTGCAGCGGCACGCGGCGTGGTGCCCGAAGAACGGCCCCAAGGCCCTGCTGGGCGCGACGAGTTTAGTGCCGGAGAAGCGGCGAGCGCGTTCGCGCAGCCGGAGCTTGGTGAGACGGACCGACAATACGCCCTTGGAGAGCGTGAAAGCACAGGAAGTCCCTGAGAAAAGCGCGGTTGCACCGGTGGTCACATCCGCCGTGGTACCTTCACAAGCAAAGATTCGCGCCGCGCCTCTTCCGAAACGGAGAAGATCGGTCCAGAAGAAGTATCCGGTGTCGAGCAAGCCCGCAGTGGGCCTGCTTGGGACCACCTTTGGGACTAGTAGTAGCTCTTCTGCGGCGGCGCCCAGCGTCGACCTCTTCGAGCAGCTCTTCGAGCCCATTTCGACAGGGAGCGGTCTGTTCGACATTTTCTCAGGCACGTCAGGCAGTAGTGGTTTGTTCCCCGACGCTGGAGCCGCAAGCCCGCCGGCTTCTGTGGTGTCCCCGAAGCGGGCAGCCACTGCAGTCGACCGTGACTCCGCGGCCACTCCTCCGAAGTCGAGCGCAGCACCTGCGCTGAGCACGTCTGCTGGCGGCTCCGACCGCTCGCTCGAGGAATTCTCAAATGAGTCCTCGTTGGAGTCACACGAGGGGTCGGACTCGGATTTCTCCGCGGAGGCGGATGACAGACCGGAGTACGTGAACATTGCGGAGCAGCTAAGGGACCAGGCCAAGGACGCGCGCGAGCAGAAGCGCGCGCTGCAGCGTGCGCAGAAGGACATGCTCGACGAGCAACTCGACGAGCAGGCGAAGTATGAAAAACAGCAGAGAGAGCGGCAAATGAAGAGCGATGAATTCCGCGCCGCGCAGAAGGAAAACTATTTCGACCCGCCGGCCGCGGTCGCGCTACAGCAGAACGCGGAGTTTGAGGAGGTTAAAACCGAGCTCGAGGCGAAACAAGCGGAGGCGGATTTCACGGCGGAGCGCGCTAGCTGGCGGGCGCGGCGCCTCCAATTACACGAGAAACGCACGGACTGGCACGTTGCGGAGATGATGCGTTGGATTCGCGAGGAACGGCGAGTCGCGCGCGCGGAGGCAGAGGCGGTTACGTACAGGGAGCGAAAGGACGTTGAAAAAGCCGCTCCGGCTTCTCCTGAAGCGGTGGAGAAAAAAGATGAAACATCGGCTGAAGTCGGGCCGACGGAAGAGACGGCCGCCGAAGGAGAAGAAGAAGTCAAATCAAAAGCGGATGAAGAGGTCGAGAAAACAAACGAGCAACAGGGGAAGAGCGAGACTAACGATGTTGAAGAAGAGAAAAAAAGTGAACCAGAGGTCGCCGCAAAAGCTGAACCCACAGAAGAGGTGGCAGACGCCGAAAAGAAGGAGGGTAGCGACGGAAAGGAAACCCCAGAAAAGGAAGCGGATACTGATGTGGACGGTAAAGCGGAGACTGCCGCGGAGGTCGCAGAAGCATCTGAATGTGATGAGAGTCGAAAGAGTGAGGATGAAGCAGGCTCTGCAAAGAGCGACACCGTGCATGATTTGGCGTCAGATAGTGTCAAGGACGACGTGTCAGAAGGTGCAAAACAGGACACCTCTCTCAAGCAATTTGTGAGCGGCGTGTCTTCACCCGCAACGGCCAAAAGCGGGCCCACTCCCGTTGCCAAGGCTGCCTCGCCCAATTCTGAAAAAGATGCAACGGACAAAGAAGCAGAAACCGTACAAGCGAGTGCACAGGCGCCCTCCGTGCTTTCTGAGACTGCGCAGAAAAGCTCCCCCGGGCTTCCGCCTCGCAGCGCGGTTGAGTCCACCGACGCGCATCTCGCTCCGCGAATTCCTACCCCGTCGATGCTGGCCAACGTGGTCCGTCTGTTCCCCGCCACTGTCCCGGAGAAGACCGAACCTTCGCCGGGATCGCCCGCAACCAAAGGCCCCAGCAAGACGTCGGCGGCCGTGCCCTCGGTCAGCCGCGACGCGCCCGCGTCAGCCTCCACGGCCTACTGCTCGCCGCCGTCTGCAGACGCGCTGGCGGACGCGCTGGCCAGCTCCAGCTCCAAAACGGTCGAGCGCGACACCCCAGACGAAACGGACGAAGACGGCAAGCCGCGGTACCGCCGCCGCTATGGCCTGGCCTACAGCGCTACCAACAGCAACGCTGCCGGGTCCGACGCAAAGTGTGCCGCAGCCACTGCTCTCGCGGAAGAAACGGCTCCTCCGGCAGCATCCGAGGAGGTACCCGATTGCTGGATCGACCGGCCCACCGCCGGCGTCAAGAGCGGGTTCGAGGCTGATAAGGCGATCGGCGACCGGCCCGGCGGTGTGCGCACGAACAATGCGGCCAAGGAATCGACCGGCGTGGCGCAATTGTTGACTAGCAGCGTCCGTGAGCGACTGGCTTTCGACCAGCAGTTCGAAAAGCATTCTAGCGCCAACACGCTCGTCCGCACGCGCGACAACAAGGCCTTCAAGACCAATTTAGTCGCAGGGAAGAATTTAGTCGCTGACGAATCGGTCGTCGAGAAAGGATTGTTCGATATGTACGAACGCTGTGTGATCAAATGCACGCGCGCGGCCGGCGCGCGCGTGCAGCCCGAGGCCTCGGCCGAGCTGCGCGAGACCGACAAAGTGGTCGTGAAGTTCGAGCTTCCCTCGCCCGCCAAGAATGAAAAGCAGAAAGAAGTACTCGAAAGGAAGCTCACACTGCACGATGCCTTGGGAATCATGCCCTCGACAACTAGAAGTATCAATAATCGTACTGTCGTGCTGCCGCCCTGGCTGCGACTAGAGAATATATTTCAGAAGTTTTTCAGAAACAAAGTCGCCTCCTTGAATGTCCGGTTTCGGCCACTGCTGGGGAAACCCGCAATCCGGAGGAACTTCCTGAAAATCGTGCGCTCCACATTATTATTTGGGGACCGTGACATGGACGCGGTCTTCATTCCCGAGCTGATGCAGGCGTCCGAGAAAATTATCTATTCGACCGACGTCAGAGCGGCCGAGACGACCCTGCGGAACGCCGTCCCCCAATCCTGTGCGCATTACTTGAGGTTCAGCGTCAAGGACACCGCCTTTCAACTGAACGTGTTCGACCTGATC
>Ga0099797_100365_pt1 | contig 29825 bp, 19 predicted proteins | sample Uncmet_Sort48C_1_FD_89871 | JGI IMG/M metagenome (GOLD analysis project Ga0099797, IMG submission 89871) | Marine eukaryotic communities from CALCOFI LINE 67, Pacific Ocean - C012_Sort48C_1 | ecosystem: Environmental > Aquatic > Marine > Oceanic | place: Pacific Ocean: Monterey Bay | collected... | reverse complement strand
AATGATATGATCCTGTATTGTAGTATGATAGCATGAACAGGATGATAAAGTACAGTTTTCATCGTTGTTTACTGTGTCATGAAAGTATCCAATTTGAACTGATCGTTTCAGCGTACTCTCCTCGCTCGCTCGTTCGATTGGAGTTCTAGCACGCACATTCGAGGTGTAGGTTTGCCTGACAATTTTCAGTTGTGTGTCGATATAGATAAATACAACACTTCACTACACACAAAAAAACACGCACACGAAAAGAGCATAGGCACAGCACTGATACAGCGCCATTCCTTCTTCATTACCACACACACACAACACATACCACCACGCCCGTCCATGTACGCACACCAACCAACCAACCACCTGGCCTCCACGCACGCCACGTCGGTCAACACGGCAGCGAAACCAAGTTCCCACCTGATGGCCACATCGTCATTACGTTACGAAATAATCGCAACACACATACTTGCATCTACTCAACTCTTCACAGACTTATTTATATCTTTGCATCATGAAAAAAGCTACTGCACTCCTCGTCCTTGCGGCTATTGCCGCAACTGGCTCTGAAGCTCGACGTCCCACGGAAGTGTGGACGAAGGAGCAAGAAGCCAAAGCAGGCATCGTTCAGAACAACTACAAGGTTGGAACTGCTCCCCACGAACTCTTAAAGTCTGGCAAGTTTGAAGCCACTCTGCCAAAATCGTATACGTGGTGCGACAAAGATGGCAAGAACTACTGCACCATGTCACGTAACCAACACATCCCACAATACTGTGGCTCGTGTTGGGCACACGGTTCCGTGTCCGCCCTTGGCGACCGCATCAAAATTGCCCGGGGTGCGGAAGGGATCGACATCAACCTTTCCGTTCAACACATTTTGAACTGCGGTCAAGTAGGCTCATGCCACGGTGGCTCTGTTGTCGGACCGTACTTTTGGATCCACCAACAGTCCCAGGGGGGCACCGGGATTTCGTACGAAACCTCGAACCCGTACCTGGCCTGCTCCAGCGAATCCCAAGAAGGTATTTGCCCACATGTCGACACTACATGCTCGGCAGAGAACATCGCCAAGACATGCTCCACCTTCAGTTCCATGGGTGGCAAGTGCACTGGCTTGAGCTCTTTCCCAAATGCGACCGTCGCCGAATACGGAACTATCCAAGGCCAAGAAGCTATGCAAGCTGAAATTTACGCCCGTGGGCCTATTGCCTGTGGCATCGACGCCCAACCTCTTTTGGAATACACTGGGGGCATTGTGACCAACAACCCAGGACAGCAAGTTGACCATGTAATCAGTGTTGTTGGCTGGGGAAACGACGACAAGGACGGCCAATACTGGATCGTGCGCAACAGCTGGGGTGAGTACTGGGGCGAAATGGGATATGTCCGTGTCGGATTCGGCCAATTGCAAGTCGAGTCCAGCTGCGCATGGGCAACCCTTGCTGACTATACCGCCCCGGAAAAGAACAACCAAGTTCATTGCTACGAAGGCGGGCAAAACTGCGCAGCCAAGTAAGCACGGAGTTGATGGGCTTTGTCTCCACTTTTTCCAGTGGAGGGAATACAACCGAGAACACGCTTTCGCCACTTCCTAAGTCTTCCTGGACGAATAGTCAGAATACATTCAATGGATACGTGGGATCTGGTAGATCATCAAAACGATGCTTTTATTATCTACCCTGGTGTTGGTGTTTATTCATCTCGCTGGACTCGCTGCATGAAATTTTCCTCAACGTATGTTATCCTCCCATTTGTACTTCAATATATAAAAACTAAATATAATGGTTGTAATTTTTTATTAATTTTTAATTTTAAATATCATAAACCTGTATCACCCTGCTACCCTGCTCGCAAAACAGTAACATAATGGGGAAGAAGACGTTAGTTATCGTTGTATCTATTATAGAGAAGGATTTTAATATCAATATAACAGGGAAAATATGAGTATGGGAGTAAACCGTAGTATTTATGAGACGATTCCTTCATGATATGAATGATTCTATTTTCCGTTCCGTTGTTCAAAAGCACTTAGGGATGGGTATGGTTTGGTTGAATACCCCTTCAATAGTTCGGCAGGGAGGGGAAAATAATAAGGCTAGCATGCTCTGCTAATTCTGTCGACCTTCATAAATACTTTATCTCCTGAACAAGCATCATGTCGTAACTAGCATATAAGTCATGAGGCAAAATGAAAGGTAGACGGCAATTTGTGGTAGATGGGAACGTGATTGTCGGTAGAGCCGTGAAAGATCAAGAGTTTCCAATACCATGGTTTGAAAGGCGGATCCACACACCGCATACAGAGGTGTTTTCGGAAATTGAAAAGAAAAAGCAAAGACAGCTATACTTGCGCCCTGAGTATTCGATTGAAGCGAACATATCATTGCTTGATCTCACAAAAAAGAACAAAGCATTCGAAATTGCAGACCAGAAAGCACGCATGACAGCGTTACACGATTCTCCTTCTCAAACTAAAATCGATGAGAGTAGAATTCAAAACAAGAAGAACTTCGAATTGTTGAGACGTAAGCAGCCTTCATATTCAATACCAGCCGCCAGTCGAATGGCACCTCACAATATATTAGACGGGCCTAGCCCAGGGCCAAAATACCGACCCTTGTCTCCTTCTGGCTATCGTCATTTTTCCACTTCTGTTACTGGCGCTACGTTCGGCACTGCCTCGCGTGAAATTGCTAGTTTGATTCATAAAGAACGCTGGGAAAATCGTTGGAGGCCATTACGGTTATCTTGGGCAGAGGAGCCAAAAGATGCGAAGGCGCCGGCTGCGTTGAACAAACATCTTACGTTGCCCCAGCAAAGGAGATCAAATGTACGAGACCATTTTGATTACAACAGTGCTCTTGGCGGGTCTTTCAACCAATACATTCGCCCGTCGACAAAGCGATCGTCGAAAATTTTGAGAAACGAAGCACGCATAGTAGAATCTAGAAAAAATATTTGGAAAAGTTTACGTTACCAAGAAAGTATGCACCTTCCACGTATTGTCATGCGAAGATTAAAGGAGTCAAAAGTAAAGCTGAGCAATGAGCAGCGCCGAATTAAAAAAAAAAAGAACAATCGATATTCTTCTTGAACAAACTATGATTGAACAGCGCCGAATTAAAAAACAAAGAACACACCGACGATATATTCATTCTTTAATGGCTGTAGAGAGATACAGATATACACTCTGTGTGTGTTTAAAATAAAAAAGTATTCTGCTAGGTCTCTCATGTAGTACACTATTAGAATTTCCCCACGTCCAAACCATCCTTATGAGCTTGGTTTAACATTGTTTGCTCTGTCGATGCATCAGCCGAAGCAAGCAACTTTTCAAAATCTTCCTTCGAATGACGAAGGCTGTTAATTGCCTGTTTCTTTTTCTTCCTCACCGGATACGATGCGTTCTTTGCATTTATGCCCTTCGTTCTTTTTTTTCTTTTCTGCGCTTTTCTTGGGGTGTGTTGCCCATTCGTCTTTTCGTATTTTGACATCGCTGGCCTTGCAGCAGGCAATTTCTGCCGCCGCGGCGAGGCCATCGCTGATGCATTCTTCATTTCAGGGCTATGGCTAAGGTGAAAACGGAGCGGCGCGACTTGCTTATCAAGTGGTTTGTGAATACTCTCAGAAGAAGCGAGGCGATCGGCTTGTCGAGTTCCTCTAACTGGAATAATGTATTCCACTGCTTTCCCCCCGTACAATGGTTTCATATGTGCAACATACTCCCGGTGAGTCTTAGGGATATAAAACATTATACACACCAGTCCCAACAACCACAGCGTTAAAAATGCCTCCAGCATGCAAATAGACATGATTTCTCTTCTTGTCCGTTCCACACGTCGTTTACGTCGACGAGCCTTTCTTCCAGTCAGACGACTCCTGTGCATAGACAGCAAACTAGATTCTTCGTTATCCCCGTCACTCTCGGACGAATTGTCAATGTCAGGACTATTTCCATCTGACATGTTTGCCTTCTTGAACGAAAACTCATCTTCCACCTCATGGACATCACGTTTCTTCTTGGGTGCGAGCGAGTTCCGCGAATAGAAGACAAAGCCGACGACTGTGACAGCCACGCCGAGGATGTTCATCTCGGTCAGAATATCATGAAAAACAAAAAAAGAAGCGACAATAATCAGGACTAATTTAAAATTACTAATCATTGACGAAAGTGTTGAACCCGCCACGGAGACAAACTTGTTCGTTGTCATCGCATATGAGACGGCCAATGCTAAACCAACCGTTAAGTACACCAAGCAGGTTTTGATCGAATGCGTGGCGGCGTACAAGTGGAAGCCGTCGAGCTCGAACAATAGTACGAGTGGGATGCACCAGTACGCAGCGATAAGAGAATTGTACATTGTTAAATGCACAAGCATACCGGGGTCATTTTCTAAAATCAGAGCGGACACATTGCTTTGTAATGCAACGAACACGGTCGCGGAAACACACAGTAAGACTCCAGTATGGTTATATTCTGGATTGCCTTTGACGCTCAAAACTGCACCCACAACAGTCAATATGCCGCCGCAATAAGCTTGCCACGTAAACACTTTCCTCTCAATACAGTATGAAAAAACCATCACTAGCACTGGCGACGTGCATCGTATGCACTGGTTCATAGGGAGAGAAAGGTAGACCAGCGAGGCGCTGTTCAAGATCAAGTTTCCTGCGCGCAAAGTGCCGAGAGTAATTGAAGGCCATATCAGGGCGGGAACTTCTTTTGGTTCCACAGGTTTGAATACTCCGCAACTTACACACAGCTTGAGCACAACAAATATCCCAGCTTGATGAAAAAGCATGATCAACGCGGGAAAATTAAAATGGAAATGGTGGTATAAATACTTGGAGTATATGTTGAAGATCACGTTCAAGACGAGGAACAGGCAAGAGTACCAGCAGATCGAGGACACTTGTCGTCCCCCCTCCCCGCGCATCCTTCGGCAAAGTACGCGGTGATGTACGCACGGCCCCTTATGCCGAGCGGCAAGTGGTCTGTGAACCTAGCAACGGGTGGGACGATAGACCTCAGCAAATCAAGATGTCTTTTGCGACAGGTGACGGACAAGCAGAGGGAAGAATGTGAGACAACGACCGGAGATAGATCAGGAAGGTGTCAATGTCCAAAATCTCTTTATCCTCGATCGCATGTGATTCGTGTGCTGTCCGTGTTGTTGAACAACCGACCCTTGTCCTGCGCATGCAAATCTGATAGAATTGTGTGGTCCGATCTATCATGGACCATAGTCTTAGTATCATAGTAATATATCTCGTGGTCGGTCGGTGTGTACCTGTGTACTACGTTACAAACAAACGAGTCGACCTGCATCGTGAAGAGCGAAAAGATCTATGCTAGTTTTTGAAAATGTGAGTGTGTTTGGAACATGTGCATCATGTACCGATGCGTACGTTGAATCTCCCTTGAAGGAGGATTACTTAGCCGCATACAAGCATGAGGTTCCCACCTTTGCCTCGTTTGAACGTCGTCCTGCACCGCCCGTTGATCCCTTGGAATACAGGAAATAGTGGGCGAACCTGTTTGGGATTTGGAGCAGCGTTGCACTTAATCGGGCCCCTCGGGTTTGACGTAGGAAACGCAGCTGCTAAACGAGCAGGACTAGATTATTGGCCCCATGTGGATCTTCGGCTGCACGAGGATTGGGACACCTTCGAAAAAGAAGTAATGCCAGAGTTCTGCAATTTATTTTTTTTCTCGAAGTTTGAGAAGCACGGCGACAAACCTTTGTCGCAAATAATTTTTTTTGACAGTGCCTCTGCGGCGAAAACAGATGGTAAAATTGCGCTGGTGTTTGGTTCAGAACAGCAAGGGCTAGACGGTGTAAGCAAAAAAGCCTTAGATCACTTCCCAAAGGTATACTTGCCCATGAACAGTGATGCTATACGGTCGTACAATTTGAGCTCGTCCGTGGCCATGGGGTTGTGCGAGGCAAGCCGGCAGCTCGAACAGATTTCGCCCGGCAATCAATAATCTTGTTCTCAGTACCAAGGTACTAAGTTGTAGAACAATGTACTAAGGATACGACGAAGGAATAAGTGATGACTTCATAGAACACATTAGTTTTAATACACTCCTAAGTTACTTTAGAACCCGCGCACTTACACATTGACTGTACACCAACTTTGTTGAAATCCACCAGTCTTCACAAGGAAGGGTACGAACGAAACCTAATGTACGATCGTTAATATGCTTGACACACCAGTTGGCACGTTAGCAGATGTGGACTCGACGCTGGGCGCGCAGTTTGGTATTTACGGCCCACAGAGGGAGAGTTTAGCGACCTTCATCCCTTTTCTCTCTAAGAATGCCTTCATTGCAGAAATATCCGTTCGTGGCATGCCTAAATCATCTTCAATTTCTTCTACAGTTTGTCGCCCGTCGCTGTGGGTGACAAGCACACGGAGGCAGGTGGTGTTGGCCGCCCAGCCAGTCCCTCCAGAAATATGCCACGCATTGCGCATCATCAATTCAAAATACGAATCATTTTCAACTGCAGCCCCTAAATTGGCATAATATTCACTAAATTCTTCCTTGGTAATAATGCCATCTTTCTCTCCCCCATCCCATTGGGACGCAAAATTTTTCAAAGCTTGCTCGGGGGTGATCTTCCCTGATTTCACTTCAGGGAGTTGCGATACATCATAGGCTTGGGCCAAATCTTCCACCGTCACGTAGCCATCTCCACTTTTGTCCAAGCGACGAAAGGCTTCGTCTACCAAAGCTTGGCGCCCTTCGTTTAACCCTCCGCGTAGACCACGCATCAGTTCCGGGACAGTCACAAACCCACTGCGGTCTTTGTCGAAGTACGAAAAGATGGTGTCACCAACCGCCGCGGTTATGTTAACCCCAGAATCACGCAAACCATTGATCAGTTCCGCACGGGATAGTTTTCCATTGCCATCGGCATCGAACATTTTCAACAAGCGAGATAGAGCGTGTATGCCGTCACTTCCGGACCGTTCAAGAATCTTCTCCTTGATGCCTGCGATAAGAGGTTGGACGTTCACCGCTGCGCCTGCCAATGGACGGGGCGGTGGTGGGGCACCGCGTACCTTGTTGTGATGTGTGTCTGTGCCTTCGTTGTGGGTTTTGCTTCCGTCTTGGATTGGGTTCGTGAAACCGCACGAGCGTCCATGGGAAGTAATGGTGCCACCGGCAGTAGAACCAGTCGTCGGCGCACCCATTGTATACATAGTGATCACCTCTTGCTTGGTGTAATCGCCATACGGTATGTTCTCACGCAACTTGTCTTCGGACATAGTGGCTTTAGGGCGTGTCAAGTTGAACTCCACCAAGAAATTATTGTCTCGCCCCTCCGTAGGAATAGGGTTGCCATCCAACGACTTCATGACACGACAACCAACGCGAGTAAGAAAAGGTTGCTTGACGTACGCGTCGCCGGACGATGTAGTGAAGTAGCTCTTTTGGGAGGGCTCCATCTTCGTTTCCTCGAACGCACGACGCATAAGCTCTTTGTCCCTGGCTCTTGCGCGTGGGCCCACTCGGCTTTGTTCGCGACCGACGAGTGCTTCGCGTGAGTATGTTTCATAATTTAGGCTCCTCAGTTTTTTGTAGTCCTGACTTTCGTCGTGGGCGAGAACACGTTCGAAAGTCGGCCCGTACAACGCCGCCGACCGGTGGTAACCGGTTCGCTCTTCTAACGCGTTTTCTTCGACCCAGTTTCCGACCTTGGCACCGCGGTTGTTTCCTTTGTTGTATGCCGTGCCGTCCGCGTTCATGCTGTCGTTTTCGTGTGCGGTGGTAGTATGTCTGTTGTGTAAAAACGTATAAAGGCACGTCCGTCATACGCGACCTTATGTATTTAGGGAGTGGAAGCAGCCAGATCCAGCCACCCGCATGGCATGGTCGTCAATCCTGCAAACGCATCCATTTCCTGAGGCATTCATTCATCTTATTTCTTCCCTTGCTTCCCCTTATGTTCCTATCCTGATCAATATTTAACGAACACACGAAACAACCAAGCGAGAACAGAAAGTCCACGTCTGTACTACGAGAATACCAACCTTCGATAGATCGATGATCATTCGACTCGTGACATCAACAGACCATACCAATAAAGTCAACGGTCCACTTTGTCTCTCATAGGAAGGGAGTTGGTTAGTCTAGTGTCCGTGTGTCACCGTGGCGTCCGCACGCGAAACGGTTTCTCTGGTTGCCACTGGTGCGCACTGCTGCTTCTCCGACTGTGGTTGATTGGCGTCTTCGGCAATACACAGGTCATTGGCGTCGCGTTCTATGAAGTATCATACTTGTATTCAAACAAGAATATACGATTAGTACACACGATACACGTCGTCTACTTCCCCACTCCCCACTCCCCACGCATGCGAATAACCCTAACTACAACCCTCCCGGTGATCTTCCGGAGAATTTTATTTTCTATTTCTGTATTTCGAAATGCGATGCATGTCATGCATGACTGATGGAATGATTCTATTGGAATGATTAGTTACGTGGATGGTGTGCATGTCATGTGGACGTGAAGGCCGGATGCACCCCGCGTTAAATCGCATAGCAGAAGAGGCTTTCGTAGAGAAGGGAGGCAGGGCATCGGGACACAGGCGCATCGCCTTTTTCGTGGGTTTTCCCCTCTACTCGAAAATGTTGACTTTCGACGACCAGCTCGCTTGGTGGGCCACGTTTGCCTTTTTACCTGCGTCCGTGCTGATCGCGAAATGGCTATGGCGTCGATCCGTAAACAATCCGGTTGAATCACCCGGCACTTTTAAAACGGTGTACCAACCCCACGAAATGCTTTTTCCGCCTCTCCGGGCAGTCGACGCGGCAGTCTCACGGGGCCAACGACCGAGTCCCAGATCAGCACCAGTGCAAACCAGAGCCGCGCGGCGATACCTATTCTCCATCGAAGGAATGGCTTGGCTGGACGATCGTTTATGGAGGCAGGCCTACTTGATGGGGAAAAAAGTTTCGAGCGCAGAAGATGCTATAGTGTACAATGCTTTGAGTGTTCACGTATTGGGGGAGAAACTGTTGCAGTGGAATATGGACAAGCATGTTAATATCTCGCGGTGGTACAAAGAAATGCATGCTGCGGCGAGAGGAGATACGGACTCCTGGCCGGCTACGGTAAGAAGGGGAATGTCTGGCAGCGCGAGCGCTCTCTTCAATTTGACCATTGATCGTGCGCAGTGCGATGAATTAAAGGCAGATTGGGCGCAAGGATACATTAGGTATGCCTCATACTTGTTTCGGCAAGAGCGATTAGCCGATGCCATGCTAGCGTATGAGACTGGAATGGAATTAGACCCATCAAGTGACTCTGCTAGGGAAGGTCTTGAAAAGTGTATTGAAGTCACACTCTATCAAATATTTCACCATGGTGACTGGCTAAAGTTGGAAAATAAAGGTGGTAACGAGGTATCATTTATCGAGATTCCGAAGAACACACTGCGGTACACTGGTCTCTCATCATTGTTTAGCGCACGAAACAGATTAAGACGCTTCGGAACTACATTTGCAAGACTCGAGGAGTTTCTTTCCCATGTTGAGATCAAGGATACTTCGTCGGACACACCACAGTATTACTTCCCTGGTCTAGACGAAACGACGTGGCGGGTGGTAGTTGGACGATTGGTGGGACCTGAACGTGCTCTCGACCCGTCGTCTTTTTGGGTGTCTGGGGATAAATTATATAACTCACCTGGTGAGGAGAAGACTGTACCGACCAAGTATTCTAAAGAACCACACGATGTGGTCTTGCCCATTGAAGAGGTCGAGTTGAAGTACATACCTGGACCAAAAACACGCCACGGTATCAGAGTTCCCAAAGGCAAACCAAACCGGTTCGCTAGGAAGCTCCCTTCGCCGGCAGGTTCACCAGTTTCGAGCGACCGTCTACTGCAGCCGTCGCACGATTTCCAGGCTATTCTGACCCCGGATGACAAGCATCGGTTACTTGTCACTCAGCAAAAGGCCCGTGAACAACGTTGCTTTCGTCAAATAGAACGGCAAGTCGAGCGTCAGAACAATGACGAGCAGTTAAAACAAATTGCACAGGAACGAGGGGAAGTGGAAAAAGAGACCAGCTTATCGTCTGAGTTGGACACCATTTTGAAGCAGAGAGCCAGACAGGGCGAAAGAAAACCGGCTGAGATGTTATTAAATGAGCAGAAAGAGCAGGAGGAACAGCTGAAAGCTCATATCCGTGAATGGAGGCAAGGTTTGGAAAAACAAGCGGCCGACCAGAAGCGGCGAGAAGAGGAGAAGGCTCAAGAAGCTGCGGCGAAGGCTGAAGAAGATAGGAAAGCAGCCGAAGAGAAGGCTCGAGAAGCTGAGAGAATTAGGCTAGAAAAAGAGAGGATTGCGCGCGAACAGGAGGCAGATGGCGAGAGACGCGCGCGCGAACAGGAGGCCCTTGATCAAGAGGTACAAATAACCAAGGAAAGATTGGATATAGACTGGAGAAAACTCGCGGAGAATTTTGATCAGACACGTCAGGGTATCGATAGGAGTGAGGAAAGAAGAGGAGATGGTAGAGACATTGGGAACTTTGTTAGCAGAAATAAATTTAAGATTGATGAATCTCAATTCCATATCGAATTGCAGAAATCATTCCAGTCTTTGCAGAAAAAGATTGCGGAAGCGACGAACAAAGAAAAATGTTGTGTTTTGATTGTGTTAAAGGTCATGTCTAACGTCTATAGTCTTTGCGACTCCGTGAATGATCTCAAGAAAGGGTTTGAAATACTCATGGTCTACGCGCAGCTTCTTTCAGAACTGGCGGCTGATGAGGGAATGATTGGGGATTATTTTCTTGGCTGCCTTGCATCAGAAAAAGAGTTCCAAAACAATGATCTTGGGCATTCATTTCCGTGGCTATTTTTGGACGGAATTATAAATAAAGACATTGTAAGAGATAAAATCGCAACGAACGCGAAAGTGTCATCGGAGGGCAACCTTAAGCTTGAAAAAGGGATCACTAAGAACGCGTTTTTATTCGCCGCATTCATGCAAGCAAAGCCGGCATTTAGACGTAAAAGGCATTATCGCGGCATTTCTAATGTCTGGGTCTATATGCACGACTTAATAACACGGGAGGACAGGGAATCATATCACATATTTGGTATTAAGTATGCTGTCTTAATTGCGGGGCATGCATTGCAAAGAGAGTATGGCCGCTCGAATTTTGAAAAACTCATGAAGGTAATTAGAAATGAGTATTTGAACGAGAGTAATTTTAGAAAATACATAGAACAGTCTATCAGTCTCACAGACATTGCACAGGGCTGCAGAGATATGCTTGACAAGATCTTCTTCGAAGACAAGCCTAAAGAACCTGGTACTCTATATATAGAAGATCAAGTTTTGTATTTGAACGATTCGAAGGATGCAAAAGTATTCGTGAATACCAACAAAAGGGAATATTCTTGCCATCATTTAAAACTTGGAGACATTGAGCATGGGGAGAATCCATTTTTGTCCTTCGGCAGCTTGCCCTATGCTCATTTCAATCGATGGCCGCGTGATAATGTGGCGTATGCTCACACGTAAGGCGCACACGAACACACACATTTTTTATTGCGAGTGAAAATAAATACCGTTAGCGCTCGAAGAACTGTAAATGTGGTATATGGTGTGTACGTAATTTATACGAGAGTCTATGAGAGTACAAAGAACAAAATAATTGGCTGTGATAGTACTAAAGACAAAATAATCATCATTCATGTTTCTATCATATTATAAAATATAATAATAATAAGATTCGGTAGATATCATAAGTATTCTTATTCTGTACATACTCTTACCTCTTCGACGTATTTAATTATTTTTGATATGTGTTGTTTTATTTTCGTAATCTCACCCGTCCCTTTCGCGACCCCGTCACTCTTTAAAACTAGCCATTTGGTGTTCAAAATTTTGTACCATTTGCTTGAATTCTAAGAAATTCAACTTTCCATTTGTGCTCACTTGGTCAAACGCTTCATGCAAAACATCGTCCGATATTTCTAACCCCATTTGTTTCATTGCAAATCGTATTTCCGTAAAGTTAATATCTCCGCTTTTATTCATGTCGACCGCATCAAACATTTGCTTGTAGACATCCGTGTCACCCATCAGAAGCAATGGAAACATTCCCAGTATACACCCAATCACAATGCCCACGGCACTTGACCAAGTAGAAATACTCTTTACAGTCTCAGATTTTAATTGTTGCATTGTCAGACCAGGATCAGGGAGCCCCATTTTACTCGCTACCCGCTCGATCACCCCCCCCGCCTTGATCCCAGCTACGTCAGACACTGTATTTCCTAGTGCCGCACAAGCTAGCGCGGAAATCCCAAACGCTGAAAAGGCATTGTCGATTTCGTTCCCTGCCAACAACATGATGGCATTGTCTAAAAAACCGAAGCCGACAAATGGAATTGCCGATTGAATTGCTAAACGTTTCTTTTGCTCTCTACTCAGTGCGCTGGTGCTGCCTTCTCTGGTCAGTCGAGTGGCTATCGGTTCTGCCGGGCCCGCTCTGCCAATACTGTGCACAACCCAGTGTTCGAATTCCTCGGGTGTAATCGTCCCGTCCATGTTCGTGTCAATTTTTTGAACTTCCGCCATCATAGCCTTTTGTATGACAGGAGCTTCCATCAACGTTTGAAATAGTGCAGGGGATGCCTCCACCCGCCTCACGATTTCTTTAAATAATTCTGCATTCGGCGTGGCACTGCTGATATGGCTCTTCCGCACGTAAGACACGCCGGCCCGGCGGTGACTCATGGAGGCTCCACCGGAGGACCCCGCCAAGAAGCGGCGACCCGCCAAGGTTAGCGGTTGCAATAGCATTGAACTCCTTACTGTATATCTCACGGTCGATTATGTGCGGCCGAGCTTCATTCTCGTTGATGACTTTCCTTCGTTCGTTTTCATGCGTGCACGCAGCTGCCGCCCTTCACCGGCACTTGGTTGGGTCAGTGACATCGCAGACCGTTAAATAAATATTTATTCAGAGAGATAGAAAGATAGAAATTGATAATAGTGCGTCGGTATAATTAGTCGTCCCCAACAATTTATACATTTATACATTTATAGCTGTCCTGTACGTGTAATCCACCCGGAATAAGTGAGAGAGTGTACAAAAAATGGTACTTGATACTAAAACTATTTATTGGGCATTCCTGGTTGGTGTGTGTGTGTCGTCTGTTCGGAGTTCAGGAGTTCAGGACACGTGATTCGTGGCACAATAATTAGACTCCTCCTAGTAGTTGCCGATCTATGGTGGCTGATCATGGATGGTGGTCCATGAGATATGGCGGTTTCTACCGTACACGGCAGCGAGTTCCACGAATTCTTCTTTGCCTGGTCTTGTAACATCCTCGTTATCGAATCGCATTTTGATTCATGAGTCGTCTCTTGCAGCACTTCGCGATAGCTGCGATTCTCTGCTTGTCTACGAACAGCGGAGGGTTCGTGGAAGGAGGTGCGGCACGGCACGCTGGCGATTCCCCAAAGTCTAATGTCACCATAGCTTCTGCTCCAGCAAAAGCAACCAAACGGCCACCACAAAAGCCCTCCTCAAAAACTGCGATAGTAACACATACTTCCAAACCGATAGCCCCCACGACTCAGAAACCTCAAGCTGCGCTTTCGGACAAGACGGCTGCGCGTGCCGACGGAACTGCATCGCCAACCGTCATGTTTCCCCCCTCGTTAAAGAATATAGTGCCTGCACAAGTGCACCCACCACAACTAAGCGATGTGAAACATCTTCTGGAAAAGGAAATCAGCAATTGGCACCCCAAAGGAAAACCATTGCCCGTGCCCTCAGCGCCCGCGGTGGTCGTCACACCTGGAAAGCCGCACCTCCACGTAGAGCCAGAGCACCCTAAAAGTTTCGCAAACAAACAGAAAAAATTGAGCGAAAAGGGGTGGTTTCATTATAACGGGAAGCAGTACAACAAAGAAATCAAAACGGCGAGCACTAAAGTATCGAATGCCGCACCATTGTCGAAGAGTACAGCCGTGGATACAGCGAAATCTAAAGTTGCGAATCATCACGTACGCCACACAATGCGGGCGAGCATAGCAGATAGAGGTTTAGTTACTCCTCACCAAAGTTCAGCTATCGGATCGTTGGTCTTTATTATTGTTGCTGGATTGGCTGTTGTATGCGCGGTCGGTTCCCTTTTCACGGCCGCATAGACACATATTTCGACGGAGGGCACCCATACAGTGAATCTGTTTTGATCCCAATAATGTATTGATTCGATTCGACAATAGTATTCTCGGTAAGCCACGGTGACGAGAGAGCGACATAAGAGCGAGAGCGAAAGTGTGCATGTGTGCGTGTGTGCATTAAAGAAAGGGTGCACGATGCCTTTATTTTTTTGCTGCCGGTAATTCCAGTAAGAACGACTAACTAAGTAGAACATCGTAAATATCATATACAGTTATTTTATTGAAAATACTTTTTTACTACCACTAAATATAAAAATAAATTTGTCTTGCAACTCCTCCAATGTCCTGTCCTGTTAAATTTTTGACACACAGCTGCTTCAACCGATAATTTAGCATGAATTTATCCATTAATGTAGGGTCATCTTCTGAGAACTCTTTTCCACTTTCAGTTCCTACAAACTTCATCTTTGCCAATGCAATCCCATACTCGCCGTAACCAATAATTACGGTGGATTTTTTTTCAAAAATCTAAAAATCTCATTTTTTAATTCACTCAAGGGCATAAAATTGTTATTTAAGTTTTAAAATTTCTGTGGGCTGATATAACTGAACGCGAATACGCACTTCCTAGGCCCTAGGCGTAGTCTAGGAAGGAAGTGCGGTCAAGAACTGTATTATTTTATTATGTAAGTTAATTCCAACTTATCTAATCAAAAATGGATCCATTCTGGTCCATCGTTGACTGAATCGAATTACAGTACCACCAATTTTGAACACACTTGCTTGCTCGCGGACGTAGTTGCTCTCGCACTGGGAAGTCGAGGGCAATACTGGAACAACAGGCAAGCGAGTTCAGGGGCCAAGAAATCGACATGGCTTCTACTGCTATATCCCTGACACGACGCGTGATTGGGAAAAGGCGGCCGCCTCCTCGTTCGGCAGACTCTTCTTCCCTGCTTTTGGTTTTTGCTCATGCCACGGGGTTTTGTAAGGAAGTATGGAACCCTGTGATCGACTACTTAGATGGGATGTTCACAGAAGCTGGTATGTTGGTTAGAACGGTAACCTTTGATTTCACTGGTCATGGAGATTCGAGAGAGAGAGCCACATGTTACGGTTCAAACATCCCCTTGTGGACGGATTTTTGCCCAAAAGATATCGTTGAAGTATTGAGCTGTGACGAAACAGCTGCTAGTGAGAGAGTAATAGGCATTGGCCACAGTATGGGTGCTGCCGGAATTGTTTTCACCGAGTTGCAACACCCCGGCACTTTTGATGCCCTTGTATTGCACGAACCAATATTGTTTCCGCCCACTGCGCATGGTATCCCCACAAACACAAAGGGAAAGAACCCTCTATCTACTCGTGCAAGAAAGAGGAGGTTTCAGTGGAATACTTTTGAAGACGCTTACGCATCGCTGAGAAACCGGGGAGTGTTTAAAACTTTTGATGACCAAACGTTGAGATGTTACGTTAATCATGGACTGTATCATAACTCAGACACTTCTACGGTTGATTTGAAATGCACGCCAGCGTTTGAATCGCAAATGTACGAGCAACCACCAGTGACGGTGTGGGATCAACTAGGTAGCATCCAAGGCGAGACACTCGTCGTCGTTGGCGAATCCTCGACGCACATGAGTGGATTTCCCGGCTATTCGAATACTGTTGATCTTTATCGTGCCATGGCCAAGCATTTTGCTCCACCCAAAGCAGCCCCACTTGGTAATTCGGAGAGCACGCCGTTGTTTATTTTCCCAGGGAACGGCCATTTTGCCCCATTAGAAAAGCCTGGTAGATTTGCTGCCCTCGTCTTCGAACGGTGTAGGCCATTTAAGGCTCTGAGCACCCACCCGAAGATGTAAGATGGCGGCTTCCGTACGGTCGTACTAAGTAAGGCATGCCCAGATCAGTCAGACGTCACTTAAAGCGGTTTTCTTTTGAATATCCAGCATACGCAAAAGTTAGTAACTGAATCAACTGTTGACGGCGCAAACACACACTCGAGATCAAAATTGAAGTACGTTGAAAGCATCTGTATGTACGTACAGGATTGTCTTCTCTGCCTTGACATAAAATCTTCATCCGTAAAGTTATAAACTTATCATAGGATATTGGATAGTAGTGATCAGAAATGATGATGTGATTTGAGAGAACACAACATCACAACAACACAAATAAAGTCGTATGCATATAATTCGTACGAATGATAGAAAACGAATTAATAATGGCTGTTAAGTTATGATATCGTATTTAAAAATACGTTCGTATATACAACACACACACATAATTATTTCGTATTTAAAAAAGAAGGATAATTATTCTTCCACCATGGAGTTTCGACGCATCTGCTTCAGCTGCTTGTATTGGCGAAAAACCGAGCTTCCCATGCGTCCATCTTTGATCCACTCAAATTGATTCACGCGTCCATCGTCCCGGGTCGGTTCCAGAGTATGGTTCACACTAACTCCCCCATTGTGACGACGGGTCCACAGTTGCGAAGCGCCCTTTTTGTCTTTACGTAATTGGTCGATCACATTCTCTGCAGTCACCACTGGCTTATCCGGCTTAGGCGGAACAGCAGTCCCAGCTGTCTTTTCGGGAGAAACCTTCTTTTGGGTAGTAAAATTCGTTTCGGTCGCCTTATTGAGTCCCAGCAGTTTCTCCTCTATTTCACGGATTTTATCCTTCAATTTATTGACCGGAGGTGTAGGAACCTTCACCAGAGTCCCTTGGGTAGACTTCGTCTGGTTCTTCAATACCTCTGCATCTTCTTTGGCGTCTGCTGCATCATCCTCCTCTTCAGTGGACGCAACCGTTGTATTTTTCTTCAACCTATCCAAACGAGTATTCGCAACCAACGTGGCTGCCGATATGGGCCCAGGGGTATCTTCCTGACCTGAACTGCCAGTGGTATCCCCCGTCGCGCCGGTCACTGATCCCCCCGTCGCGCCGGTCACTGATCCCCCCGACGCGCCGGTCACTGACTCCTGAACGTCAGTGGCGCCCGTGGCACTATGAAACTGAGTTAAGCCGTCAAACACGTGGTCGTTTGCAGTGAAGTCGACCACTAAAGGGGCGGTCACGTTCTTTGGTTTTATGGTACCGTAGTTGGTCATCAAAGGACGTTCCGCGGCATCCAAGTGGCTTAGTATGCCCAAGCTGTTCGAGTGCCTTTGCAGGGCCAGTTTCGAACTCATGGTTCCATAGTGACGAATGATATACTTTCCTAAATAGTCTGACTCACTCGGATCGAGCACAGTATGTTTTCCAGAGGCAATGTTTTTTAACAGTTTTACCGCCCCCTGCCCTTCCAGGTTCAGATTTACCGAGGGCACCAAGGCACGGAGAGCATGAATCGCCTCCAATGGCGTGAGAACGATTGTTTTGTTCTGCTGGGCACTCTTAACCAGGTGCACCCCAACCTTAGTTGCCAACTCGGCCTCAAACTTGGGCGTCCTCAGATGACTTCCCGAGGCAATGCATGGTAGCACGGCCAGCAAAAACAGCACGGCCTTCTTCATCCTTGGCGTGACAACAACTGACTCGCGATGACAGGACAAGCTTCGCACGCTCCACGGGGCAAAGCTGTCCCACAATGGCAACATTGCATGTCGACAAGCAGCGCAGATGGTCGAGAGCTCACCACCACATCGAGTCGGTCGTTCCACGTCCGTCCCTTCCCTTGAGTCAATGAAATGCATCATTCCTTCTCAGTGATGTGTTCCTGGTCTACCTCCCCACTTCACAACCCTACTTTGAACTATCGTGCCTGACAGTATCACACGATAGCATCCACGTACTACTATTATATACCGTATAGCATGGTTGTATGGTGGTATACATCCCCCCCCCTTCTTTTCGGGGCGTCGCGCCGTTGGTTTGGTTGTTCCTTCTTGCCGTGGAGGAAGGAAGAAACTCCGCTCTCACTTGTGTACGTGTGTTCTATACGAGTACATAGGTACATACGTACAAACAGTTGAAAGAAGAACAGCAGTGTGATCTTCAATACCAGAAACTGAGTTAGAATTAGGGTTAATGTACATGTACAACGTAACACCCGACGGATCGACGGCATGACTCCAAAAATGGCTGCGTTCCAAGTGAAAGGTGAAACGGTGAGACGACGTCAATGTCAACGAGCCCTGCCGGCACAAAAGCAACTTTGGCCTGGTGCATGGTGTCTCCTTAGCAAGACTTTATCCCACACGAAACCAAGACGCTAATACATTACTTCTTAGCGTACCCCCATGGCCTCCATCGATGGTGCCAGCGACAAAAGCTTCCGTGGGGTATCTTTTATTAGGGAAGTGAGCATAATGGAGAAGACAAAGTCCATACTTAGGACCCAAAGAGGGACCGACCTTAGTGTGTTGGATCGGCTCACGCTGAACGACGTTGAAAAGTACCAAAAGTATGGCATTTTCCCGACTAAACCGTTTCTGCATATTCTCCTACTGGTCTTGTTGATCTTGCAAATGTACGAGTGGTACGAGCCAGCCAACGTAGGGGCAAGGGGACGGTACGAAACTTTTTTTTGCGAAAGGCTCCTGCAAATTGGAGACGACTGTATAGCCCTACCGTATAACGAAGGAGTCGACCCTGTGCAGTACATAAACACCGAGGCCGACTTCTTGCGCTTGCTGCGCGAGAGTGTCGATGTGTTGCATGGCTTGCAGACACAGCGCCACGATTTAAACGCCATTTTCGTTGGAAGCGTTGTTTCGAACCAATCATCGGCAGCGATGGGGGTAACGATGCGGTACAAGCGAATTTCCGACGAACAATTTAACGCCGAAAGCGAAGCTTCATATGTTCCAGGAATGGAAATGAAAGAGTACAGTTCGATTCGACCGAGCATGTTGGGACCGTTTGATGTTTCTCAGCATGGGAACGTATCCGTGTCCAAGAACGTGGCCAGATTAGTGACACTTGAACTTCTTATGACTTTCGAAGTGTTCTCGTATACTAGCCATGGCCGCGAATGTCTTCGTTTTGAACTGCACGATCTTTATGATTACAGTAACCGTGCCATGATCGAGCGAACGACAAGTGTGGAACCCCTCGGTGACTGCTCGACTGAACACATCACACATCAATCTCAGTCTGGACTTAGCATGGGGATCAGCATTGGTATAATTGTTTTGTGTTGTGTCCGGATAATCTTATCATTCCGCTCCGTGTGTAAGCGGTTGGCAGGGATAAGGTCCTTATTGGTGAGCTCAGGGGGGGACGTGAACGATTGGATGCGATACACGTCCTCAATTTCTAATGCGGAGACAGGAGCTGGCAATGATTTGCCGTCGCGACTAACGCGGTGGAAATCATACGACCATAACTTAGCAGGTTCTTTGTCCCCAAAACAAGGTAATAGTATCAGCCCTGACGAAATTTCGTTTTCCTGCCGAGAATATTTTTACTTGATCAATATATATTTTTTGATTTTGCTTTTCGGAGACACGTGCATCATCATTTCGAATGCCGTAGGATTAGCAGAAGGCCAGTCGTACCAGACGTCCGGGCTCGACGTCTATTTAAATGGTTTTGGGAATACGTGTGTATGGATGAATGTCATGCGGTACATTGAGCACCTGCAAACGTTTAAGGTCATGATCCGCGTTTTTCGAAAGGCTGTGCCCAAAGCAGCAGCTTTTTTGCTTGGCACACTCCCCATATTTATTGGATTTGTTGTATTCGGGACAATCCAATTTAGCACATACTCTCGTCGGTTTAGAGATTTGCCACCTACCGCCATAACACTTTTTTGTACGATGAATGCAGACGAGATGATCGGTACGTTCACGGACGTGGACAGAAATCATAAAGTCTTGGGACCCCTATTCATCACGGGGTTTTCTGTTGTGTATATTTACGTATTCTTGAATGTGTTTCTCGTCATCATTGCGAATACCTACGAGGAACTGTATATAAAGCGTCAGCAGTTCATCCAAGCTGAAGGTACCGCTGGAGAAACGCAACCGCGATCCAATTCGAATACTAGAAGTGCACAACATCACCAGCAAAAGTGCACGACTATACCTGAGAGTACCAGCGATCGTGATATCTTTGGGGATGAACTGAGTAGTACGCTGAGAAAGGTGAAGCGAAAGAGTGTGATCGAGTACAATTCGAGATCCAGTGATGACAAAATGCAAGGGTCGCTTTATACCACCAGGTAGTACGCACAATAGTACGCCGAGATCAGAAAGTGACAAATTACATGTGCATATAAGCGAAAGAGTGTGATCGAGTTCAATTTGAGATCCAGTAAGGATAAAATGCAAGGATCGGTTTGCACCACCAAGTTGCACGTAACTGCCTTTTTTTGATTTAAAATATACCACCAAATCAATCAATAAATAATAATGATCATCATATCTTATATATGTTAATTGATTTTCAAGCACGAGGGATAAGGACAAACAATTTCAAATGGCATATTCCCTCCTCCGACGATCAGGCAAAACTGCCCGGCATGTCCGTATTGACGAAGCGCGCTCCGAGAGTCATCAAAGATCGAGCGACGCTTTCTTCATCAGGCTGCATCCCCCACACACCGATAGTGTACTCTGCCGCTAATTTTTGGAACACTTTGCCACCTTCGTCTGTAAACATATCGTTTTCATATTGCATGTAAATACCATCAAGCGTAGACCCCGAGCCATTCAGCCATTCGTCGACCGCTTTCTTCCCATCGCTCAACAAGTTAAACTTCACATAGGGTGCGCCCTTAGGGACGCCCGATTCCGTCAGGAACATGATCTTGAAACGCGCGTCTCTCTCCAGTTTCGGCCTTCCATTGCATTCCCACTTCTCCTCATATTCGCTAAACTTTTGAGCAAATCGGTGAATCAAGAAAAGGTCAAAAGACATGACAACACCGACCTGTGACACGAGTAGGGGAAACGCTGAAAACAGTTCACAGAGCGCATCGACGATGTTCACATTTCCAGGCTTTATTTCCACCACCAATTGTGAACCATTGCCAAGGGTAGAGGCACTCTGTAGAACGTCCGTCAGTAATGGTGGACGCTGCCCACTTTTCAGAGGAAGGGCAATCAATTCTCGAAGAGTCAATTCTGAAACCGATTTTGACGATTTGAAATCATCATGGAATAACGCCAAACGTTTGAAGTTGGCATCATGGCAAAGGATGATGTACCCGTCCAGAGTCAACGATATGTCGCATTCGCAATACCTCATACCTGCCGACCACGCAGATTCGTAAGCCGTTAATGAATTTTCAATCGGCCGATCGAAATTATCCTCGTTCGAATGAAATCCTCGGTGTAAAACAAGACAGTTTCGGACATCCTCCTCGAAAGAAGAAGATACCCTCTTAAGCCACCCTAACTCTGAACGTTTGCGTCCAGACACCTCGTCCTGAATATCAGGGGTGTTAAATCGGGGTGGAGTTGCCGCAGGTATAGATATTTGGGGAAGAACGGCAGAAGGGGAGGTGGGCGTTGCACCTTCTCCTCCTATGGGGGAATGCATTCCCGGCAAAAGGCTGTTGTTCCTTGTTAGAGCATGGGTTACAACATCAATGTATTCCTTAAACTTCGAACAGGTCCCTTCGATGGCATATAGATGGGGCAACAACTCAGTTGACAACTGCGCTTCGGACTTCGTGTATTTGTCAAATTTTTTCACTGCTTTGCGCAATGTCTCGACGTTGCTCGAGCACGCAAGCTCAAAAATAGTAAGGTAACGCAATAGTGCGTCGGCAGATACAGTGAAATCAATTTTGCTTCCCTCTTCTGCTTCCTCGGCGAGCGCCGGAACCCCCACGGGGCAGCCTGCGGCCACTCTAAAGTGGCCTACAAACATTTCAAGCGCCTGTTCAGGTCGAGCCCCCCGTACGCCTTTTTCCTCTTTAATGACGCCAAAAACTTTCCTCCACATCTCCATGACCTCGATTTTGACCCACTTTTCATGAATTTGTAAGAATCCAAGCCACTCATCTCGAAATTCAATTCTTGTTTTTTTTGTATGCTGCTTTAAGGCGTTATAATCTATGGCGTTCTCGAGTCCGAACCGAGTTAAGATTTCCCGCACCGCTTCGTTGTGCTGTCCAAATTTAACCATCCCAAAACTGCACTAGTTGGGCCCACGGCACCGTTCTTATCTGACACCCTACGTCCGTTCCGAGAGACACTTCTCTGGGCGCACACGCACCTGCAGAGAGTTGTTCACATGGTAGGTCTCTTGGTAGTGAGTGGTATGGATACCAAGAAATGTACGAATCGAATGTGAGATTATCGACATTTGGAATTTGGAACCGTTTTCATTTAAGCGGCAGTACCAGGTACTGTACTCGTCGTAGTGTGCCTAGTAGTGATCATTCAGACTCAGAACTCCAATCATAGTCACAGCACCACACAGCACACACACATTCAATCGAACGAAATGTGCCAAGTGCCAAAACATTTTTTGGTCAAACCGGGGTTGTTCTTTGAACTTTGAACTGGACGAACTCATAATAATATTAATACTAGCACAACATTGACAACCGATCGAAAAACTAACAATATTATTTAATTTACATTTTAGCATCATGTATTTCCTTTTCTTGTCGTTGCGCATCGCGGGAACCCTGCGGCGGCGGCGGCATATGAGCATTCGACGAAACAGAGCCTATCGAACGAAATAGAGAAACACAATTATTGGCTGGTATTAGTCACCTATCCTGCGTGGTGGGTTCGGTACCATGCGAAGAAACTTGACGCGTTCATTCAACGGAAGTTCCTTACCTCACTTCAAGCGACCTTCAACTCGTGTTTTCCCTCGTATTCAAGGCCACCGAGGTACGCCATTTTTAGAGCCCGAAAATTCTTTAGAAGGATTTTCGCGTGCGGCAGATATCGGCGCAGACTCAGTGGAATTGGACGTTTTCACCACCTCAGACGGTATTCCCGTCGTTTTCCATGGAGGTGCTGCGCCGAAGGAGTTGCAAGATGAAATGCGGCGGATGCACCCAGACAAGGACTCTAACGACCTCTTGGTTGGTGAGTTGAGTAACTTGACGGCCAGAAAAGGCAACATCGAATCTCTGACGCTTGAAACAGTGAAAACGGTAGAATTGAAACCCGAAGGTTTTGAATGTCCTAGTGACCGAGTCAATGGCGTGAAAATACCAACATTAGAAGAAGCATTGACTCTCGTCAGGAAACGCAACCTTCACGTCACGGTAGAGTTGAAAGGGTTATCGACGCCCAGGCCTGTCGTTCATCTGTTGAGAAAAATGGGCATGGTCAAAAATGTAACTGTATCGTCATTTACTTGGCCATTGCTTGTAGAAGCGAAAGCTTTAGAGCCTGCCCTGCAGACGGCCGTTTTGTTCGTTGACCCCGGAGAAAACTGTGTAGCAATAGCCAAGAAATACGAAGCTTCAGAAATCCATTTGCGATTTGATACAGTGACGAAAGACGTTGTGGAAGAGGCCCACGCACATGGACTTAACATAATGGCCTGGTTTCGTAGCCCCCACACGATGAAGGATGAAGAAAAGTTCTTTGATCATTTAATCGACGCTGGTGTGGACACAATTTGCACCAATGTCCCGGATAAACTGGTGCAGGTGAAGCTCACGCAGGGTCTTCTCCATTCTTCAAGGTTATAGGGCCCACTATTGCAAAGCATACTTGTATGGCGGTGTTTATATAGTACTTTCCTGTCAAATAATGTTCTCTTGTATTTGTTCTGGAGTGTTTTCTGTTTTCTACGATGTTGGATGTTGGACTTGACTATAATCGATTTTTTCGTATTCGTACTGTACTCGCTCGTACGCTCCTCGTATGTATGTAGTACGAGTCCACCGTAATGTCGTGACCGGTGAGTTTTCTAATATTCTACAGAGCGAATGGTTCGTATTGATGAACGAATCGATGAAGTCCGTCCATGGCGCATGCGTCATACACTCGAGGTGTGGGTGCCCGACGGAAGGTATGGTTCGGTATGGGTAGGTTAACCATTCCCGCATTCTATTGGCACCAGCATTTCGTATAGAAGGAATAATTCGCGATTTTCGTCATGCTGCCCTTTCGACAAGCGTTGGTGACCATGCGGCGAAGTGGTGTCGCACAGGGCTTACGTCCGTTTACCCGGGCGGTCACAAATGCGTTCACTCCACCAGTACCAACTCCGGCGCTCGGTTTTGAAATCGGATGTACTGATAGTAATAGCGTCGAGTGCTTGAAAAGTGCCGGTATTTTTGGGGGCGTTACTGGGTTATTAGGAGAAGGATTTTTTTGGAATGGCTTACTGTTGATCAAACGAACATATCAACCAAGTGTTTTGAAGCGGAAGCGGAAGTTTGGTTTTCGAAAGCGTAATAGTACTCTTGGGGGACGGCAAGTATTGAAGCGCCGGATCGCAAAAGGTAGGAAGCGACTGTGTCCATTGTGAATATCACAGTCCCGTGGATTCTGTCTCAGATGCCCGTCCCATGTGGAGCAAACGCGATGGAGCGGAGTGGCGATTCCTGGACATCAGCAGAGTATTTTTCGGTATTCAGAGTTTTTTAATACTGTAGTTAATACTATACCAGACTAAGAATAGGCCTTGATAGAAGTCGTTTATGCGCGATATTCCCGGCCCAGCCGTATTTGATAGAAGTTGACAAAAAAAACAGTGTCTATTCTACTGTCGTATACGAGTCGTACGTCTATACGTAGTAGTCTTGGATTTTCATACCACACACCACTGCATGGTTTGATGGTTTTGGTGTTTGTTTGGTTTAACCGTTCGCAGTCGTCCAAGTTGTCGGCACGAAAAGATCGATACATTGGCACACCATCTGCATGTAGTACAACTCAACTGTACGTTGTCTGACATGAAAATATGTAGGAGAGTTCTCGTATCCTATCCAAACACGACAAAGGCTACAAAAAAGAATTGGTGCGAACTGCAGTTCAACGCAACTGAGCGTTGACCGCGAACGCAACCTAACTGCTTGCCTTCGTGCATGAACGATGTGTGGAACCAGTGTGTTCGCGCGAGTTGTTCACCTGGCGACTGTGGTTGATAAGGAGGAACATCGTGAATCACTATCAGAGATTCACTCACCTCACGCGCAAGGAACATGATGGGCATCAATAACCCGGAAGACGAGGACGCGGTGACCTGGGCGCACAGGGCAGGGTTAGAAACCGTCGACAGCACGCATGGCGAACGAACCACCGCATCGAGTGACGTGGGGCTTCAGCCCCAGCGGCCATCGAAGCCGTCGAGTACAATACAAAAGCTGGTTCAACACTCTCGCTATTTACATAAGTTGCGAGATGTAGAAGAAAAGCAGAAAAGCGTGACGGCGGACGCGACTAAGCTGCCGTCGGAATTGAAGCGCTCACGGTTGTTCAAAAAATTCCTGCGCGAAGCAGAACCTCTGGGATTCCGGAAAACAGTAGATATTGCCCAAGATGACCAAAACATTCAAATTCACACAGCATATGATACAAAATCATGGGATGTGCCGAAACCAGAGGTGTGGCAACCGGGGCCGTTAAAGGTTGCCTTCACTTTCTACGCGAAGCTGTTGGACCCGAAAATTGCTACTGGTTCGTATTACCCTACATTTGACGCTATAGAGAGAGCTGCGCGGACATGTACGTTCACAGAAGCCTTGGCATTTGCATGGGATTTCAACATAGTTCCTAACATGTTATCTAGGGGGGATCTGCGCTACGCATTTGCGTACGTAAACCGCTCCAAAGAGGATTATATTAAAGAGCTCACGTATGAACAATTCGAAGAGTTTCTTTCTCGCGTAGCTCTTATAGTGTACGAGGACACCCCCCCAGAAAGCGAGGCACAAAAGCTGTTGAAGGAAAGCATAGTCATGGACAGCGAAGGGAACCCTATTTTCTGTCGAAAGACTGGCGGAGAACCAAAAGAAACACTGCCAATGCCGGACTTTCACAAAAAAACATCGTGGAAGTCGAGCTTAGAGATATTGGCAGAGCAGACGAAAGTGGAGCCAATGACGCCTGCTGGGAAAGTAAAAAAATTCTTGAGAGACGTTGGATTGAATTCGCTTGAATATGTGAAATATATTATCGAATCCAAAGGTAAGACGACTTCAGGACGTTTAAACGGCACGATTAAACTCAATTCACCCAGGGAAGACGATGAGGATGTTGCGAGTCAGCGTTTGTTGAGAAAACGCGATGGTGCCATGTGTGATTACAGCGCGCCAGAATTGATGGCGAAACGGAATCGATGCCGAGCACAATTTTCTCAATCCTTGGTGAAGCCATGGAAATCGTTGCGAGAGTTCAAAAGCAACGATAACATCTGGAAAGGCTTCCATGCGCCAACCCTATACTTGGGTCGATCATTTGTCGGCCGACATCACCGGTTTCGTATTTTGGTTCGCAACCCAATGCGCAACGCCATTACCATAGAATGCGAACCACACGGTTGCGGATTCCTAACTCTAGAGTACGTCCGTGCTCCCATTGCAGCAGGATTGACAGTGACAATAACGGTAGACAGTCACATAGTAGATGAGGGAGAAAAATCAGGGTATATCAAAATAAAATGGCGCGTGTATAAGACCGAAGTCTCGGCACGAAAGCACTCTGCTCAGGCTGCGGCAGATGTTGATGCGGGGAGGTCTATTGTTCCGGTGTACGCTGTAGGTCTCAATCCTGACAAGCCTGGGAATGAGGACGCCGAGAAAACGTGTCCCGTAGATGAATTTCAAAAGGCATGCACAGAGCCATGTCCACGATATTATCTTGCACCAGACCACGCAGTGCATAAATTCGAAAAACCTGCCACGAACGGCGAATGGCAACGCGCCCAATTGGGCTACTTGTCTGGCCGGGCGACTCGCGACAGGCCGCGGACCATTTTGCCGAGGCCTGGAACGGGGACAATGGCCATACAAAAGGAAATGGCAAAACAACCAACACTGCGACAAGACACAACGACTACAAGCGACCAGCAAACTACTGGGAGCCAACGAGAAGGAGACAGTGGCAGTTCTAGACTAAAGTTACCACTGGAAAAAATCTAGACCCGCCTACGAGTAGATAAGATACATATGATAGTGTGATATATAGAGATAAAACTAATATAATGGCTGGCTGTACTTTCAATTATACTTATAAAATACTGATGAAGAATTGTGATTTTCACAATTGACAAGCCATTGGGAGAATGCGTTCAGGGAGACCATTTGTTTTTTCAACCATAAATGTCTTCTTCACGGCTTTGTATTCGATTTTATTGTCTTCTTCCCGCTTTATTTTTTTGTATTGTTCTTTTAGTCTAGTTTTAAATATTTTACAGCGTTGACATCCTCCGGCTCGTATCATAGTATGAATGACGCAAGTACTTTTTAAGTTTCGCAGCCGTTTTCCCCTTTACTTAACTGCCTAATAGCTTTCCTCAGGATTTCATCTTTAGGTATAGTCTCTAATAATAACCGAGCTTAGTAATTTATTTAACTCGTCATTAGAGATTTATATAGGTCCTTGACTGGGAGACACGCGATCATCCGAGGACGTGCTGTGTGCACTTCGTGTTTCACAAGGTCTTCATTCTCCAGCAGGAGGTCCATGGTTGGCGCTTTCCCTGAAATTGTCACATAGTGCCTTCATGGCCCGGGCCGGAGCAAGTTTATCAACACTTAAAGGTTGCCGTGTCAAAGGGCACTGGTTTGTTTCCTGTATCCATTCTACGATCGCTTCTCGCTCAAAAGTGTGTCCGTAGGGAGTTGTCACAGGATCTACGAACATGTCTAGCGTCAGTGGACATGAAAGCAGTTCGGTATCCACACCATTGCGCTGGACGCGCAACTGTAACTCCTGTTGCTCAAGGACATGTTGCTGCGCTTGCAAATCCTCCATCTTGCGACTCAACTCATCGCTGGCCTGCTTTTCTTGAGCTTCGATACGTTTGCGTGCTTGAACTTCGAGGGTTTTCAGCTGAGAGTTCAACAGTTCCCGCTTGCTCTCCAATATTTGCTGTTCGCGTTCCAGCTTGGCCTTTTCCAATTGCTTGGCTTCTGTCTCGCGTTGGCGCTTTTTCAGCCAGATATGCATCGGCATTCCAGACGAATGCATGGGAACGCCCTCAGTATTGTAAACAACACACGTCTCTTTCGCCCCGCCAGCGCGAATTCCCGCCGGATCTCCTTTCCGAACAACCGTAAGTGCATCAGTGCTATAAAAGTTGTGCACCAAGTCCAGTATGCGGGCTACATCGGCTTTAATAGCATTTGATGGGAATGCGTGTTCCTGCATATAAGTGGCAATGCTTCGAAACATTCTTCGCGTGGAAGGGTCATTAATAGCACCCCGTGCTTTCTCCAAAATATTCATGAATCCGTCACGAGCTTTTCCATCTTGAAAACAAAATCCTCCCCACGTGTAGTCGCATAGTTGTTGCGTTGTTGGATTCCAGCGGAGCGAGAGGATATTTATTGAAGGAAGGCCTAACTTAAGAGAAAACTCACGGCCATTTACACGGACGTTAACCGAATTTCCTCCCTCTTGGAGGAGGAAACCCCAGATTGCGTTTTCAGCAAACCCAAGAGGCCGCTTAAGCATTTGAATGCTACGAGAGAGCTCTCTATGGTTAGGAACTTTGCCCGCTTTCCCGACAAGGGGAAGTGTTGGGAGATCCGCAATGTTGTACAATCGTTTGTTCGGTACTGCTGGGTCTCCATTCCGACGTAAAAGGCGAAAGAACAGCATTTTTCCACATTGTACGATGCTACCAACTTCAGCATAATCGGTGGTCCCTGTGTCTGAAAATGTTTGAGTTGCAATGACCGAAGACCAGCCTTCACCGATATAACGACCAGTTCCCGATGTCTTACCAAGCGGCTTACTCGCATCTTTTGCAGGCTGACCCTGGTCAGTAAACGCCGCAAACGTCACACTGCCCAGCGTTTTCCCGCCTGCTTGGTAGTCCAGTGGAAACGTTGGAATTACTGCCTGTTGGTTGAGTCGGACGAAGCATTGGTTCCCACGTATGGCCGAAAGAAAATCGTTTTTCTCAGTTTCAATGGATTGATCATCCCTTGTTTCTCCAACACAAAACCCCTCTTGTGCAAAAACCTCGTTCCCACGCGAGGTAGTCTCTCCTGCCGTCCACATGACATCTGGGATGCGGGTTTCTGGGGCTACTGCTCCGGCTACGACGCCTTCAAAGTGCTCGTCGACCATATTTTCACTTCTTGAAATCTCTCCAGAAGTAGCAACTTTCACTGTAGATTGCTGTCCTGGGGAGAAAAAAGCTTCCGCGGGCAAAGGAAGAAGAAACCCTCCACCTTGATGCAATACTGATTCCATTGCCGACACAGATGTCTCTGTGGGAGTGATTGGGTTCGAAAAACTGTCCATAGCTGCGATCTTCGCATCATCGGCTGCATCCGATACTGCTCCCACACGCTCAAGAATTCGCTCGCTTAAGTCAAGAAGATAGTATTTACTATTTGTTCCAGTCTTACCCAAAGTACCCCACGAAGATGAAATAAGAGCTCTTGCTCCAACACCACCGCCTGCCTCCCACTTGAGCTGCATCTTAACGCTACTACAAGTGCCATTGATGCTATAGTTATGGAAGTATCCAAGAACGCGAGTTCCCGGACGCACATCGTTGCCGATAGAAATAGTCTCTACAAAACCATTGAGAACGTGCCTTTCAT
>Ga0099797_100364_pt1 | contig 29845 bp, 18 predicted proteins | sample Uncmet_Sort48C_1_FD_89871 | JGI IMG/M metagenome (GOLD analysis project Ga0099797, IMG submission 89871) | Marine eukaryotic communities from CALCOFI LINE 67, Pacific Ocean - C012_Sort48C_1 | ecosystem: Environmental > Aquatic > Marine > Oceanic | place: Pacific Ocean: Monterey Bay | collected... | reverse complement strand
GTTCGGTTTTGTTGTTGTTGGAGTTCATCTCATGTGAAGACGGGTAGTGACAGGAAATCTAACGATAGGACAATTCCCAAATTTTATTTCTTCCATTGACCCCAAGATGAAGCTGTTAAGAATTTTGTGTCTTTTTAAGAGAGATTATCCCAGTCTCTTTATTTAGAAGAGATGCATGGTGGTGAAACTCGAGACAGTCACAAGACAGTCCAGGATTATTAACCAGGGATTTATATCTGGTCATTGGTGTTCCTATTGGGTTTATAACAAAATCTGATTGTGAATGACAAAATTTTTTTGAATCAATTTTTTTTGAATTTCGAACCGTATCCATTTATCGTGATCATGTCGTCGTAGTGTATGAAAATCGATTTCTCAAATAATATGGATGCATTCAAAGTCGGATAGGATTATGATCGTTCGAAAACGGATGTGCAGGTATTGGAATATCGGTTAGTCCGGTGTCGAATATAGATGTTATACGAGTAGCTACGATAAGAGTTTCTTTCGTCAGGATAGGTTCGATAGAGTGCATTTAGTTCGGGTGTTAGCTGTATAGTTGATGCATTGTCAATCGTCGAGTGTTTTAGGGGGCATTATTGTTAGTGGGCACAGTGTTTATCTGAAACTATGTAATTTACCGATGGAGATGTTGATTGTTGCAGTCTTCCCACAGTAAGTATCTGAACATAAGTTCATAGCGATTCGAACCAATCACACAATTTCACTAACCCTGTGACTCAGCGTAATAATACATATATGCACAACAGCTCTTTTTTTCATGATTGGTAGTAGCCTCCTCGCACTAGTAAACATATTGTCAAAGAGTATCCAATCACCTTACAATATAGATTCTGAAAAAGTCACCATGTTGGGACCACTCCGAACCGCGTGGGACACGTATTTAATTCAATTGCCAAAAAGATTGATAGGGCAAGAACATACCCAGTTGGATAAACCGTTACCAATAGAATTTATAGCCGGATTCGTGGATAATGGATTGTTTCTCTCGTGTTGTTTGTTGTTGAGTTTGATTGTTGGACCATGGATATGGGGAAAATTACCGAGGGATAAACATAAATTATGGCATACTACATTTGTGAGCGCTTGTAATCCTGTTATGGTATAATTTTTTGGTTTTTAGTTTTAGATGTGAGGGTGTTTAAATTTTGGATGTTATTTGATTGATACGGGGACGATCATTTGGAACTATATGTTAATTGTTATTGTTGTGTCAGTGCAGTTCGGATTATCATCTTAGTGATGAGGATTGATGTTGTGAAAAAAATTGATTCTACAATAAAGAAGGGTTCTTCTGTTATTGCCGGATATAAAATCCAATCATTGATGTATCAACAACATCAACAGGTATACGCAGCGGCAATGCCGGAAGTGCAAAATGCAGTATCGTGGCTATGGCAAAATGGTAATCCAATGAGTAATGAAATATTAGTTGGGTATAAGCCGACACCAGGGATTTATTACGCAACAGGTATTATCGATATATCATTATCAATACAACACGTTTGGCTTGATTGAAATTTTTTTGAATTGGCCGGATCAGTCAGAAGAAGAAGTCGAGCAGTTGTTGAATCGCAAAAATGGACTTAAAATTAATCCAACTATCAAAACGGAACGCAAAAAAACACAATAATATAGGTTGTTCATGTGCAGTAATGACACTAGATACAATTTGTATGATAGTATGGTGGAAAGATTTAAAGGCAGCTATGTGGAATCCAAAATTAGGATTTTGGAAACAAATGTTTGTACAAATGTGGATACATCATGTTTTGAGTATATTTTGCAAATTCTGGTTTTTTGTGTTGTCTTATTGGAAATGTAAAGAATTGATGCAAAGAATCTTATCTCCTTCGCCGAAGTAGCAAACACACCACACACACATCTATTATTATCATGGTCATTCTGAAACGCGTCTGGTGGTAGTCGATCTTTGAGTTTTTCCGTGTTTTGCGAATTGATTTTGAAAAGTGGTATTGGTTTTTCTTTTTCTTCGTTTTCGACGTAAATTAAGTCACAATTTCAAGTATTTGTTGTCTTTGTGGAACGTGGGTGCGTTTGATTTTGTTTTCGAATTTGTTTTCGGAGTCAGTGTGTGGTAGATTGGGAGTCGCATCTCGGGAAAAGTAGAATGTGCAAAGTTCAAGCAACGAAGTCGTTCCATGCGTCCAGTCTGGTGTTTCTGATTCTGTTGAGTTTTTTTTCATATGGAGTTGGAAAATTCTTTTTGTCCTCGAAAAAATCGGTCGAGGAAAACGATTGGACCAAATCTTTGGATTGGATGACCGATCCGGAACAATTCCCGTTGATTATGGGGGATCTTAAGGGGGTGTGGAAGGGTGACGGTACAATTGCTGGCAACAAACAAGTGTCTATCTCATGGACGATTACTAGGGATAGTGCCGCTACAGGGAAAGTAGTGGAAAAGGTGGTAGTCACATCGGCTGGCGTGGCCCAACCGGAAACTGTTGAAAATACATTTGAGATTGAAATAGTGGATGGCAAGAAAATAAAGGGCAAGTATCAGAATGATAGCGACGCAGCGGAGTGCACGAGGTCGGAGATGCAGTATAAGATAGCTCCAGCCACGACGATTACGATGAAAAAGGTAGATCCGTCCCCCAAATCCACTTCGCCTGACGCATGATTTTCATAGTTGGGTGTCTGCGGGGATGTTTCGTAATAATTCGCAAGACGATTCTGTTTGGATTACAAGGCGTCTTGCAAAAAGTGGTATTTTGTTTTATGCGAATGTCGAATTGGGAGATGTCTGGCAGCCACGAGTCGGTATCAATCTCGAGTTTTTTTCGATTTTGAATCGTGTAGTGTGTCCCAACAAAAATTCATAAATTTCAAATTATTGCACAACAAACTGAAACACAGGTATTCTGTTATGGCCGGATGCTTTAGTACAACATACAAACGTTTTACCCGTGCTATATTTTGTTTTCACCGAAGTGACCTCATTCTTCCTCAACATAAATTGGCTATGCCAAAATCATAGTAGCATCGATACAAGTGCGTTCACATATTATCTATGGTATTCTAGTTTTGTTGTTGATGAGTTTTTGTTGTTTGGATTATGATGATGTGTGTTTGTCCAGATTGACAAACATTGTGATTCATTGACATGAAATCTGTGGTCGTATACCGATTGTATGATCGGTGTAGAGTCCATTTGAAATACAGCTTCAAACATGTCTATAGTATCGACAAAAATCCCCAGTTTTTACAAACAAAAACATTGAAATTTGACAACACACAGGCTTACCTCCGGTGTTATATTATTTCTATCATTTTTTGTAGTAAGAGTCTTACCCGCCCCTTATTTCTTGGGAGTTGTATTCTGTTTCCCCCACATACAGTATAAGAACATGTCCTATTTAGCCATTGCACAAACCTTTGCAACAATCTGGGTATATTTGATTTATTACCAGTGGGTTTTTGGTGGTTTGTTGTTGAGTTGTTGGTTTTTTTTGTTGATTTTGATTCGATGATATGATGATTCTTTCAGATTTTCAGTTGAATTTCGTGGAAAAATTTTGGACCGTCATAATTGGTAATAGATCAAATTTTAGATAGAGTGGCAAGAGTTGGAACAATTTGGTTTTATTAAAAACAAACATTCGCTGACAATTCTTTCATGGTTGAAATGGCGTCCACTAAACATTGGTATAACATCTTCTTCTATAACTCTGTTCTGTGAATCTGTTCATCGAATAGAATAAATTTTAATACAAATTTTCCCCGACCTATTATTTCAAAAAAAAAAAATAACAGATACCATTTGCATTGAATCTAATGTGGTTTAAAGGAATGACAAAAAAAGCACAAAAAGCATTAGGAGCTGTTTTGAAAGGAAAAGCAACAAAAGCAGAAGAAATGGATGCTGCAAAGAGTCCAACCAATTCACCAAGTTCATTGGATAAGAAAAAAAATTGATAAGATTTTTTCAATGGCTATTGTTTGGTCCGTTGGTGGTGTATAAGGTTGTTTCCTTTTTTGAAAAAGAGAGGTTGTTAATAATGACAATCAATTTATATAACGAATGCGATGGAGGATTATGGGCCGGATTGTCGGTTTTTTCGTTTTTGGCAATAGGACTAATTCATTTTTTCAGCAATTGCCAAATCATCGAATTCTTCGCAACGAGATTCAGTTTCTTTCGTTGGCTGGGGATGGGGAATCAATCAGACATTCATTGGAGTGCAACAAATGCAAGATTTAGATCATTAGTGCCCATGAAAGAGATATCGGAGATGTTCCAACATGAGTGCAGGCAGGCACAGCGTCCTTCCCAACAGCTGCAATAATACTGCGAGATATGGTAACAACGAACTTGCAAATTATAACCACGACGTCCCAACAAGCAAACAAACAGCTCCACATGTTTCTAATATATCGGTTTTTGGGTGGAGTAGGATGTATAATACGGTGTTGTGATGGAAACATTATGCGATTGTAGCAGTAATTTTGACTTTTTCTTTTGTTTGGACCCATGTTTTCCAATAATGAACTAACTATTAAAAGTTTATTATATCGCCAGCTGCAAGAATGCCCAAACGTGAAAAACGACGGTTATGAGTAAGTATGGTGTGTTCAGTGAATATAGCGTTTCAGCATAGCATATAGATCGTATCACCATCTCTTCAAATTTGATTGCTAATTTGTTTTTCTCTGTCACAATTCAATTGTGTGATTCCAATTCGGTTGTGTTGTTGGTTGGGTGTGTATTTGATAGTTATAATTATTGTATGCATTCAATCAATGTTCTGTGAGTTGTGGGTTTGTGGTGCAGTTTTAAGAGAAAATTTCAGTGTCAGTGGGTTTCTCGAATATGAATTTTTGTGTGAATCTGTGGTCGTGATTTTGTGAGTAGGTCGTGATTTTACAAAGGAATGATATTGTTATAATAATAAGCAATTTGAATCCGGTATTATTGATCAGTATTAAAACATTATGAACAAAAACAAGAATCATTAAAAGCCTTCAGGCTTCTCAACAACCAAAAAAAAATACAATGCCGCCACAAGTTCGTCCACATTCTGCTGCCAACGGCTCACATGCAAGTCCAAATCGAACTCCATCCAAAACGTCATGGGGCGGTGATAGTCGACCTCAAACAGCAGGAGCCACAGGTTTTAACACAACCTACACCGGGTTTAACAATAGTTCTGGACGACAGAATGTTGCAACATCAGCAGCGTCCCCCGGTGGACCCGCGGGTATGCCCAGTAACGTCGGTAATTATTCGAAACGTGCAGGACCACCTATGAGTCAACAAAATCAAACTGGACCTGGACTTGGTGCTAGTGGAATTGGACAGTTCAAAAACATCTATAATCCGAATACCAGTCAACCAGCACCTCCAGCACCACCAGGTGTTGGTAGCGGCACTGGAAGTGGTGGCAAACAATTTACACCACGACAGCAGCAGTTCGGCGCGGGTTCACCACGTGACCAGACGCCTCGCACGCCTCGCACTATGAATGCTACAGGCGGAAGTGGTTTGACAGGGCAAAGCTTCGCAAGCAACACATATGGAGGTAGTGGGAGCAATCCATATTATAATTTTCAAAAGAATACGAATGCGGACGTAGGAGCTGCACAAAACTATGCAGAGAAATATGGAGGAAGTTCTGGAGGAGAATACAACTATGATAGTGACGAGCCAGGCAGTCCGGATAATCCAAGAGTGAAAAAAGACGTAAATGCAGCAGCAGTGCCACAATGGCAACCGCCAGGAGTAACTGGATCGAAAAAAGACGATCCAAAAGATATGAATAGGCCTGGTACAGCGCCTCCTGGAGGTAGTGGTGGTGCAGGGGGTGCAGGCGGTAGATATACAATGCAAGGTGGAAAGGTTGTGGACGTTGATGGTGGTACTACTACTAAGAAAAAGAAAGCATACGGATCGTCTGGAACGAAAGATTTCAATCGAAGTGGCACACAAAAAAATTTTCAAAGTATGGGAGGAGCTGGTGCAAGAGGAACTAAATGGGAAGAAGACAGTCGTTATACAGCAAGTCCTAGAACAGATGCAGGTGGGGGCGGTGGTGGTCAGCAATATCAGCAATATCAAAGCGGTAAACAGCAGTATAATCAAACTGGTAAGAGTTTTGCTGGCAGTCCAGGAAAGGGTCGACAAATGACAAGAAGAATGAGCTCAAGATTAGACGATGCTGATATGTCTGAATATGGAAGTCCAAGAGATTTACCATTTGGATGGGCATTACATAGAACGGATAGTGGTATTGTTGTGATACTAATTGTTGTTGTGTAATTTTGTGTTGTATCATGATTTTTGAGTCACAGCATGGATATATTACAAAGTCACGGTGACATGGTCTTTTCGAAATTGTTGATTGTTCAATTGTCATTCTTCAAAAAGACTATTATAATAGTTATGAAATGAAAATCAAAAAATGGAATCAAAATCAACATGTGTTTAAAAAAGGTGTCCGTTATTACCATAATCGTTACACAAATGAATCCTCATGGGAACGACCAAAAGGTGGCACCCATGAAAAACCCGGTGATTTTATGCTTACACAAAGCCACAGCCCGCTCGTTACATGGAAACCCCTCACTCACATCACTACCTCATCACTGCTTTTGATAGCTTTTTCAATAACATAGCCTCATTGATTGCTACTTGACAGGACTCTATCTCATTATTAATCAATCGACGAAAACAAACGAAAATCCCGACGACATCATCAATTCGATTGCTTTTCTGCTGATAGAGTTCTTCCACCACGTTTTCGAATTGGCCATTATCTTTGCTTTCTGATCAAAGATAATGATAATATACACGACAATTATAGCAATCCTGTTCTGTTTTTACGCAAGCAAAAACCAATGTTCAACGTTAGGATAAGACAAAAGCTGATTCTATAATGACTCACGCCACTATAACGTAGTACCCTCTCTGTCTTTCACGGAGCCAGAGGACGCGAGAATAAGCACTCCAACCTAGCTATTAGTTGACGTATACTATAGTAATAATCCATGTTTGTTTAATAAAATTCGATAGAAAAAGAAAAATTGACATGACATGTGTTGCTTAAACTCCTCGAAAAACCTTAGAACCGAAACATCTCAAGATCAACACATCGACAATCCCATGCAATTGCAAACACACCCCATCTTTCCACCTCATCTAATCACCGTTTTTCACAACAATGCATATCGTCACCAGATCCAACTATTCACCAATTTTCACAACAATCGTCAAAAGGTGGCACCCATGAAAAACCCGGTGATTTTATGCTTACAGCAACAGAAAGAAAACGAGCTGATATACAAAGAGATCAAGAAAGACAAAGACGAATTCAAGAAGATAAAGCTGCTCAATCTCATGTTATCGAAGGTGATTTGATCGGAGATGTTGTTGATGATTATCCCGATTTTATCCTTTTTTTCATATTGATTTATAGATTTTTCCGAAATGCATGGAGAAAATTTGTGCGGAGCGTGAGAGATGCATGTTCTAAACAAGCTGATGAAGAAGTAATGGCCATGCTTCAACGGGAGAATGAATCTTTTATCTTAACTCATATGGGCGCTAATATAGATCATGTGCAATTCATTGAACCATTGGAAGCGAAATTTATTGCAGATGAGGATGATGCACATTTTGGGTTTGAAGATACTGGTGTTGGTGGGATAGGGGGAGGCGCAGGGGATGTTGATACTGAAGGAAAAGTTGTCATGTTTCATTTGCCGAAGATTGAAGAAGGGTATTCGAAATTTAAGAGATGGATTTTACAAGTAGCAAAAACATGTAATACTTGTCGTGGTGATGAATTTCGTGACCAATGGATCAAAGGTTTATGGGAACGATGGAATATACAAGTGGAAGAAAAAGATGTGAAAGAATTTTTGATTGATTATGTAAAGAAGAGTGGAAAATTGTATTCATTGGAGGAGTTGGAAGAGGATTATAGTAAGGAGGAGATTTTTATGATGGAAAGTGAATTAAGAATGAGAATTTTACATGTGTGTGAGAAAAAAATGGAAGGTTATGAGGAATTAGTGGGTGGAGAAAAGAAAGTTGTTTGGGAGAGAGATTTGGGAATGATGGGAGGTGAAATTGATAGATTGAAGATGTTAGAGAAGGATTTGAAAAAAGGTATAACAGATCAAAAGAGACGGTATGAAATTTTAAGAAAACAAGATCCGACTTATAAAAAAGGGAAATAGGCTGGGGGTTGTCTGTGTTTGGCGAATTGTTGGAATTGTTGAATGTCACATTCAACATGTGGAAAGAAATTTTTCTTGAGTGAAGACAATGTCTATAAACCGATGTTTTTGTTGTGGTGTTTTGGAATCAATGTTGTTGGTGCATGATGTGCAGCTATCAGTGCAATTTCCTGGGAGAATTCGGACAGGGGTATACTACAGTGGGTGTGTGTGAAAGAAATTGAAAGTCATCTTTAGTCATCTAAGCGTGTTTAGTATATAATCGGTATCAATATCAACGATGGTCAAATTTTTTGTCCTTACAAAGCATTATTATATCATGTGTCTTGTGAATTTAGATTGATCTTATCAAGAGCAATTATTATGTAATATGTTTGCAGTGATTCATTCATTCATGCAGTTTCTCATTGTCGTCATTCGAATTATTATATGTTATGATTCGATTCTCAATTCTGAAATTATGTTATGAATCCATTCAATCCTAATTCGTCGTGAATCAATCATCATTGTTGAAACAGAAATTTTGTAAATATCAAAAGAAAATTCTTTCAAGTTTCAACACACACGAATTCAACTATGTCGTAATCATGCAGTGACTTTCGAAATTATTTGCAGTTTTGATTTAGATACGTCGTAGGAGTATTAACGTAAGAAAAGTTGTCATATACCAGATACCTTGAATAAATTCCTCTATATGTTCCCAACCTGTCCCCAACGAACCATTCTAGCGCATTGACATTCTATCTTTGACATTGTGATCGATTCGAATCAGTAGGAAATAAATTCACGTCATACTCGAATCTGATAAATCCTCGTAGATAATCGTAGGAATCGGTAGGACTATAATCACAGCCCAATAAATATACAAGGATCCTACTCTTACACAAGGATTCATTGACAACAAAAAATGACAATCATAAACGTTAGCACCCATGTTAGAATCGATTCATTTCGAAAGTCTGCGAAAGAAGTAGATCGGTATTTGAATATGATACCACCAAGATTTTATTTTGCGACTGATGAAGACCATTTGAAGGATGTTTTACGTAATGAACCGAATCTGTCAACAACTGAGGTATATTGATTTTTTTTTATACAAAAATTGGGTTTTTTCGGCGGTGCCGTTCGTTTGATTTAAATTTTTTGTGTTATGAACATGACAAATTCTTTGTTGTAACAGATTTGTAGAATTTGTCATCATGTGAAACTATAAAAATCCTCCCGTAAAACATCCATAATCAGGTATTGAGTCGGATAGGGAAGAAAAAAATGGCTGCTAAAAAGACAAAAAAATCATTTGACAAAAAATCTAAAAAGCAAAAAGCTAATCAGGCTATCAATGGTAAAAAGAACACATCATTGATACAAGACGACGACACGCGGATGACAGCAATAGAGGATATTTCTAACAGCAACGGCTCACAAATTGGCTCGCAAACCCAAAACAAAATCTCCACTCTTAATAGCACAAAAACCACAAAAAGATCACAATCTCTCCCAACTCAGCAATCGAAAATCGGTGGTCGACAAGGACTTGCTGAAAAGCTCCAAGCAAAAATCAACGAAATAACAGAAAAAAGGAAAAACAAACAAAAAGAAAGCGCAGCAAAAATGAAAATGCAACGTATGACAACTCAAAAAGCAGATGGTCACAATAGTCACAATAGTCATCACAAAAAAGCAGTAACTGAAGATCTTTCTGTGAAAGTAAATGTTCAGAAACGTGATCAAGATATCAAATACGAAGCCCCGAAAAAAGGTGCAAAATTCAAAAATCTCGAAGCAGACATCCGAAATCTTGAACGGGACGAGAAGAAACTGTCCAAATTAAGTGTTGATGAAAGAGTTTCAATAGAAGCTGAAGATCGAATGAACAAGGCATTGAAAAAAGCAAGTGGTGAAAAAATTCGAGATGATGTTAACAAATTGAAAAAAACACAAAAAAATTTGGTAAATGAAAAACAAAAAAGAATAGACAAAAGAAGTGAAAGAGTATTGGCAGTGCAAAAAGCTGCTTTTGAAAAACAAGAAAGGCGAGCAGAACATTTGTCCAAAAGAGCAGAAAAGAAAAAATTTCGACCCGGATTTGAAGGAGCTAGAGGGGTTATCAATAAAGATAAAGATTTGTAACTATGCTTAATGGGGCTTGGGAGTTTGCGAGTTCTGATTGTAGTGTCATAGTGTTTATATTACGGAGTGAATCTGATTCATTTACACCACGTATGCAAGCTATGATCGTGATGTTTCAGTAGCAGGATATAATAGTTTGTTCCGGAGGAATTCAGTTCTACTATGGAAAAGAACTATGGAAATGGTGCTCGAAGTTGTTATAATAGGAGTAGGTGTCAACGATAATATCGAATGCATTGTTGAGTCGAACAAACAAACAAACAAACAAACTGTTACTAATCAACCAACGATCAATCTGCTCGCATTAACTACTGTTGTTGTTTAACGTCTGTTGTATCGGGAAAATAACATCATCTGAAGATCTGGAGGTGATTGGTGATTGGTGGTGGCATAACAGTACTAGCAGCAGCAGTAGTTTCATTTAGTAAAAAAAAGTTTCTATTGAAATTCTGTTTCTGCAACTCTGAGGCAACTCTAAGAAGATAAAGTTTTGGATACCCAATATGATCTATTAGTATCATCATTCCTCCGCATTTGATGAATTTCATAAAAGTTTTTCAGGCATTATTATGCAATGTGGGAAGAGAAATTCAGTCGATTTTTAGTCGCTGGAGTAGGTCAATCGTGTTGACGCATGGAAGCGGGTGAACAATAGAATCTGTGAATAGTCTAAATTTTGTGTTCAAGTTTATCTGTTTGTTCATATTGTTATATTGTAGTTTTCCCGTTCTTTCAACTCAAATCAAGCGACACAAACCATTTCTCTATAGAGGTAGTGCGCCGACGAAAAAATTCAAGATTATATCTGAATTACGAGTCTGGTGAATAGGCAGTAGATTTCTATGTCGTTCCAAAAGTTACGCAAATATTCCAAAATTGAAGTCGATTATTTTTTTTTGTTTTTTTTGCGCATTCAACGTGTATTACTAGTCTAACTGATTATTAAATAATTGATGTGAATATCGATGGAGTCAGAGTGTCAGTGGAGAATATTAATCAGCATGACATCTATTGACATTCATTCAGTCTTCCGGTGAGGTGTTGTTTTGTTTGTCATCCAGATATAATTGTGTGTCGAAGCATTATTAGATTCACACGATTTATGATTGCAGCATCAGCAAAATGACGGTGTTGACACAATAGATCAGCATGGGAAGTATCGACACGGAACATCACAACAATTCCGGTACGACGACTGTGATGACGACTCCAATTATTGACGACAGTAGTATGTTGACGGTGTCGAAAATAGTCATTCGCCGTTTCCCTCCGGTTGAGGTGAAAGAGGAGGAGGAATCTTTTGAGTCCGTCGCGCGGCAAAAAGCTTTGACTAACAATCCGGCCTCAGCGACTGAAGAGGCCCGCGCAAAGTCGACTGACGATGTTGTTACTACGCAGTCGAAATTAGGTGGTGGTGGTGGTGGTGGTCGTGGTGGCGACACCGACGTTGTACAAGAAAATAACACTGACACCGATGACGATCAAGAAGCCCACGCGTTCCGGACGCAAATTTCTGGCACTAAAAATTATAGTAAAAACGGACCCAATCATGTAAATATCGGAACGGAAGAACCCGCTTCGATTCTTTTGAGACAGTTCCTACACAACGAAAATCTAAAAAAACAGTGCGGAAAGTTGATGAAAGTTTTCCGAGGATATCGGAGTGTGAGAGGCGATGGAAATTGTTATTATCGAGCTTTATTGTGTTCGGTTTTTGAATATGCAATACAAATGTCAAAACCGGAAATCCTGAAGGAGCTTAAAAAAGATATTGGAAATTTACGGATCGTGGGACCTGGTGCAAATGTGGCAAAGAGTTCTGTGGCTACTACGGTAAGTTCACAACAACAGAGTTCCTACTATCGAGAAATCCGTTGCTGCACCAAATATCTTCGAGAATGGATTCGGAAACTATATCGGATTCAATGTCTACCGAAAGATTTACGACAAAAACATCGAAATTGTCTCGTCGAGGATGTGTTTCAGCTTTTCAACGCTGTTCCTCAAATTGATTTTGCGTTCATTTATTGTTTACGGCGTTTGATAGCGAATTACACAAAAGCAAACACGACGTTGATAACGCCGGCCGGTATGACCATTGAAGAATGGTGTAAAGCAATTGGGGATGTTGGCAGCAGCGATGGTGAAGGGGAGGTCCAGCAACAACAACAGGGAGCAGCAACAACAAATGAATGTTGTAGAGCAGTTCAGGATATGATCGACAAAGAAATTTTAGTTATGGGTGAAGATGCTCGTGATATCACGCAATTTGTAGCACCAAGAATATTTTTGGGTGTAAGTTGTAAAATTATAATGATTGAAAGAAGCATGACGGATTTCTGTATTATTGAGCATGGAGTTGATCATCGAGGAATTTTGCCTGCCACTACTGATGGAGTCACTGTTAAACAAAGAGATAGTGTTGCACAACCCGCGGTGTCTCTAAATCCAGATGAAGCACAGTATGCCCAGAAAGATCGAATCAATAATTCTAGTGCGAATTTGAACACAGATGCAATTTTGAATACAATTGCAACCATGCAAAATTTGCGAAATTTCGGGAATCACTCAACTGATTCTTCTCCAACTCCGAAGCAGGACAATCCATTGAATCCAACTGCCAAAAAAGGTAATACTAATACAGCTGCGACTTACGATGACTCGGAAATTCGTGATACCAGATTCAAACCAGGAGTGTTTCTTCTTTTTAAACCAGGACATTACGATATATTGGTACCGTATTTTGAAGGGTCACCCGCTCAACAATTTCAAAATCAGCAAGTCAACAAACAGATATCTGTGGGACGTGGTGCTGTGATGCCGCAAGTTCAGAAAACTCCTGTCAAAGGTTTTGATTCTGAAGAATTAGATAAAAAGTTTGGTATGTTGGCTACATTGTCTGATGGATATAGTACCACTACGAGTGCAGGAGTACAATATGGTCATACAATATCGGAACAACAACGTCAACAACAAAACAATGAAGACATGTTACATGAGCTAAAAAAAGCAGCAAAAGCATTACCTGTTCTATTTTCATCACTGTCGTTATTCGAAGATCAAATCATGCAAGATTATGCAAGGTGGAACGAAGATCAGCAGGAAATGTTCGGAGTTCAGCTCTCTTCTGTTGCTGATTTATTAGACTCCGTCCAACTCCCTCAATTTGAGAATATTAGTCAAATCAATCCAGCAGAACATTTCGGCGGTGACGTTGACAGTAGTAAAGTTCGTAACGGAGGACAAATGCTTGTGAAACTGAGACGTTTGTTCAACATACCTATTCGAACTGAGAGTGGCAGTGTGGCAATGGGATTTAGTGGGGTCGGTGTAGGCGGAGGTGGGTCGGTGGATGTTGACGATCATGATGGTAGTTCTGGAACAGGACATGCAGCTGCTGGGGCCCCCGGGAAAAGACCACTCTCTGTACAGAATTTGGGAGCCGCTGCTGCACAGGAACAACCAGTCATGCCCAAAGTGACTCATCATAATTTTCAGCCAGACGCGCGCGGCCACCACGTTCAGAACAACAATAATACAGCAGGTTTTGAGCCGTCAGTGGCGTTACAAACGGTACAGACAGGAGGCCCTGGAGGGTCTGTGATAGGAGGAGCGCAACAGGAAAAGAGACCAGGAATACGACAGCCTTTAGACAATCAACAATTTTTGGCCGCTCCAAAAATGCCATCATCATCAAGCACGACAAAAAGCGCAGACCATACCGCGAGCCATGTTGGAATCGGTTCAGCTGCGACAGCAGACGGTCTAGTACCGGCGAATTTACCCTTACAACAGGATACCATGGGGTTTGCCAAATCAGAGACGCGTCAGGTGGCAGCAGCACAAAAAACATTGTCAGTGACTGGTCCAGTGTCAGGTGGGCCTGCAGCGAGTGCAGCCAGTACCGCAGCTACGGCCACTGCTAGCAGCACCACTACTCAGGCTCGCCCGGCCAACGCCTGGTCAGTCACAACAACGTTACCTTCGCGTGCAGTCCTAAATGCAGCAGAGCAACAGCTAGAAGCATGCAATATAAAACGAGTTCGAGCGGCATTGGAGTATGTTGAAAAATTGTCAGTTTGTTCACGTACCGGATTGGTGTCATCAAATGTCATTTTCGATGAAGCTACGAAGGCACACATTGCTGCAGCAGCGGCATCTGAAGACGAATCTATACTGGAAGCAAGCGGGGTATTGTTGGAGCATTTTGATGAGTTTTTTGAGTGCATGGGTAAATTGCAGGATCACATCGAAAGAGCAAGGAAAAGTATCGAGGAAAGTGGAGGAGAAAGCTCTCCAGCTGGAACGGGGGCGAGTAGTACGGCGGCCGCAGCCAAGTCCAATAATTCACAGCAGCAGAGATTACAGGATGAAATGAGTTTTCTCAATCAAGGTTTAATTGTAAGACCGCAACAGCCGTTGAATCCTTCACAATTTAATACTGCAACGATGGCAACAGCAACAGCAGCAACAGCGGCAACAGCGGCAGCAGCAGGCGTTCCGAGCGCAACCGAAGTAAATATGCATACCAAATTAAATAGTGGTACATCGATTGCCGCGAATGTTGTAGCCGCAGTTCCACCGGCAGCTCCACCGACACAACCACATCTGAATCAAAATTTACCAATAGCTCCTGGTACACAACCTCCCGCGACAGCTCCTGGACCAGCAATAGCCGATTTTTATTGTAGCTGTTGCACAGCTACGCTAATTGACAATCGTGATTTAGTTTTTTATTCTGTGCATTGTGGATGCATTTGGCATGCAAGTTGTTTCGAGCAATATCAAACGTTTGGCACATGTCACATTCATAATGTGGCAATTGAAATTCTGAGCCATACCCCGGTAATTTTCAGACTGGAAGAGGCGCAGCAGAAAATTTCGTCACAGAGAAAAAGTATAGGTGGCACTAGAGTCATAGATATAGATACGCAACTGGGGCAACAAGTTGGAACGTTGCTGAATTTACCGCCTTATGTTCCGCCTTTGTCAAATAATACTATAACGCAACCACCGCAGCAGCAGCAGCAGCAGCAGAAAAATCGTCAGCAACCACTCCCTGGTGTAGCCGAAGATGAAGTTTTATGCATGCCGACTTCGTTGATGCCGTCGGCGATGCCTGATGAAGGTGGAGTGTGTATGTGGTGCCTTGTTGATACACCATATCAAAATGCCGAAGGGAAAGCAACAACGAAAATTCGTTTACCGTGCTGTGGGCATCTAATACACACATTATGTTTGGGTGAGCATCTAAAAAGTGAATGTAAGAGACAAGGTTGCAAGCAAGTAGAAGATTTACCCGAAATTGAATGTCCTGCAATTCCACTTGGATTTTCGACAAATTGTCAAAAGAAGACAAGTTCCGAGTGGATTCTTAAAGGTATAGACACCGATCCTGTTATAATTGCAGGCTCAGGTACCAACAAAGCTGCTGGAGCAACAATTCCAGGAACCGCGAATATACGTGGACGAATCTGTCAATCCTTAAAGAATCTGAATGACGATATCAATTTCGCACAGCAACTGCAAGCGGAAGAAGAGAAAGAAGCAAGTAAGGCGAAGGAATTCGAATGTATTTTCTGCAATGAAACATGTCCAGTCGAAGGAAGCATTACATTGCCATGTGATCATCGTTTATGCGAAGATTGTATTAGTGGTTATTTTCAAGCGAATGTGCGAGGTAAGAATCCTCAAGAACAAGCAGATGGATTAAGATGTCCTTTTTGGAATACCGATGAATGCAAACCGTTGTGTACGAAAAAATTTCACGAATATTGTTTTGAGGCCGATGGTTTGGTGCCAGATCCGATGAATATTGTAAGAGCACACATGGTTCCAGAAGAATTTGAAAAATTAAGTAGTTGGTTGGCGAAACTCAGTTTGGGATTAGATAGTTGTCCGAAGTGTAATGTTGAGTTTTTGGTAGAGGAAAGTGAGAATTTGGATTTAGGGGATATAGTATGTCCACAAGTTGCATGTGGATTTCGTTTTTGCAGTATTGTGCATTATGATTATTACACGTGGATTTTTAATTTTTGTTTGAGGAATAAATTGATTTTATAAATGCATCATGAGTTTTCGATGTATGTTAATGTCTTTTCGCCAATTGAAACACGATGATCAGATCACAGTGTCAATGGTGATCAATGTGAAAAAAAAATCTTAACAGAAAATTGTCCAAATGGTCCACATCCAAAGCAAACATGTGCTGAACGAAAAACAGAATTAGAAGAATTGGAAAAGGAAAAACTGGCACAACTTGCAGAAGAAGAAAGAGTCAAATTAGAAACCGCAAAAAGAGAACAGAATGAAAAGGACATGGAACAAATGAAACAAATTGGGTGGAAACCATGTCCTATGCGTTGTAAAGCTGGTGGTGGTGTGAAGAACGATGATGAATGTGATCATATGACTTGTCATTGTGGATTTGAATTTTGTTGGCAGTGTGGGGTTGAAAGGAAAATCACTTTGGTACACGATAACCGATGGCATAAACCGAGTTGCAAATATTGGACACCGTATGACAGTGTGCAAGAGGAGCCGAAATACAATAAAGATTGTCCGGCATGTGTGAAATTGGGTAGATGTTGTGATTATCCTGCGGATGATGGGTATCCAGAGAGTTACATGGTGGAGTATTTTATGAATCGGTAATATCGGACCGGTAATCGGTAGCGATATTACGGTGAATTGGCCAATCAGATTCCAATCAGATTTATGGCTATGTTTCAGCTGATAATAGTATTGGAGAGTTTTTAAACGAGTAGAAAACCAGTGAATAATTGTGGAATTGGGAATCAATCCAGTTCCAACCTATTGCGATTGGTTGGAATTGTTGCCAGTAGGATGGGTTTTCTCGTGTGGGTGGGTTGACGAATTTTTTTCATCTTAATGAACCAATCGTTATGGCCGACGAGTCGGATTGTGTCAAGGGTGTATAATTATGGCATCACGTCGGAAATTTAAACTCAGTCCATGTTTCCTCGTGGTGGGTAACGTCTGACAATTGTGTTGTGTTTGCGTTCGGCAATCCGTTTGTGTGTGAGAGCTCTTTGATCTTGCCAAATGGAAATAGAGACCCCGTTAGGTTCGGGCTCCGCTCTTCGGGTGCGTTTTCGTGCATTCGGACATTCGTGTGTGTGAGGGCCTACCGTTCGGCCTTCGTGTCGGCTGTGCGTGTCAGTGAGAGATTGATATGTAGGCCATTGATATGAAATGCCAGTAGTTTTTGTTCGTATTTGAATTCTTTCATAATTCTAAATTATTCCTGTCCCAAAAAAAAACAATGAAATAATGCAGTTTTCCGATTAGGAAAGAAGTGTTGATTGATCAAATTTGTATGTATGTATAATATCGACAGACAGTTGTAAATATAACAAAAAAAAATTGATTCTTTCTCGCAAATTCTCTACGGTGGTTGATATTTTGTGGAGAAAAAACCGATCAACAGTTACATCCCAATAATTTACCCTTCCAAACCCACATAGAAAACCACACCACCCAGAAACGACACACCACAACGACAATCATGTCCATTGGTAGTGTTACAAGTAGTACTGCATCTGGGAGAAGTTCTCCCATCCCATCCCATCCCATCTCGTCCAGTGATTATGCGACCAGTAGCAAAAAATTTGTTACGCCGAAGCTGCAGCAAGGTTTGGCAATGCTTTGGAGATTTGGCAAAGCCAGTACAATTGTTGTAGCCACGGCTGCGTCGCTTTTGAAACGTGATAATTATACAGGATTCAACGATCGTACATTTTGGGTTCACGCGACGCAAATCGCGAAGAATCATGATTATCGTCATGATCGCGCCCTAGATCTTTCTCAGACTCCCAACACAGCTAGTCACGAATTTGATATGAAGGAAGAAAGTGATTTCACGGGGAAAAACTTTATTCAACTGATGAGAGGGCGAAGAAGAGGCAAGCGGTCAGAAAGAGGACGACGCGGGAGAGGTGAAGGCGTCGCGCGGCAAAAAGCCTTGACTAATAATCCGGGCTCAGCGAATGAAGAGGCCCGCGCAAAGTCAGAAAGACGACGCGGAAAATCAGCGTTCGCTTTGCCAATAAATCTTGAGTTGAAGGCGTTGCATGAGATGATGGTCATGTTCCAATTGGTATTAGGAGGATCTTCACCAGGTGATGATGGTCGAGATGGTGGCGAATCCGAAAATACACTAGATGATGGTGGCACCGCTGGTGGAACGATTTCGGACGCAGAAACGAAAGTTAATAAAATTTTAGGAGTCGATTCATCGGAGGAGTTTCAGAACAAACTGGATCTTATAAAGGATGGTGAAGATGGGAAAAGTAATAGAACTGGTTTGTTTGAAAAAATGCGGAAATTCGCTGAGAACTTAGGCAACAATATTTGTCAAAAATATGTGCCGGTGAAGCAAGGGGACAAAATTTTTACAAACAACGAATCAGATGATTCTTCCAGCAGCGAAGTATCGGTTCTCGAGAAGAAATCCAATGAAGTGGTCAAGGAAGAATTCCCGGGCCGTTGCTCTTCGATGCTGCGGTATATCATGTCTTATCATTTCGCATACAATTTGAAGGACTGGAAACATCACGTGGTGGATTCAAAGAAAGCAGATAAGGAGATTGCAGATCTGAGAGAAAATACAATCCAGGCCGCGATCCAAAGCGACTTAGCCGACGCGAAATCTGTCACGGATGAGAACGAGGCAATTAAGAAATGGCCCAGGCTAGCACCGAAAACGAAAACTGAAGTGCGTAATGCATTGTGGAATCCGAAATATTATGGCGATGCAGAGTTTCCCGGAATCGATCCCGAACAAACGGGGTCACCGGAAAGCACGATTTTTCGAACAAGATTGCACAGTTACGAAAAGGACTATTTGGATACAATTTTGGATGAAAAGGCAATTGTGAGAGAAATGCAATTCAACTTTGCCGATTGGTTAACGCATATTTTGGAAGGAATGCCGTGGATTGGATCACTGCTTTTGGAAGCTCATCATTTGCGGACAAACTTGTCAGAGGGCACGAACATGGATGATTTCGTGAACGAATTTGTCAAGGGACATTTGACACAATTGACTCTGTACGATAAGAAAAAAGGTGTCTATAGGAAGAGTGATGAAATGGAAACAGAAGCATTGTGTGAGAGTTACGTTGAAGTTAAGAAACAATATTTTCGAAAAGGGATGAAAATCGAGACGCAAAAAGTCAAAAGGGATGCGTATATGTTAGGCGAAACGGAAGAACAGGTTTTTTTCGAACCAGCATGGTTGTCTGGCGCGTTGGATGCATGCGATTCTCTGAAGGATAACAACGGTGACGACAAAAACAACAACGAAAAAATTACGAAAGCAAGCAAATTTCCACTGAGTGCTTCGTTGCAAAATTTTATCGGGGTACTATATTTTTATGAAAAGATGTCAGAACGCAACACCAAAGACGAGCATTTTTACCGTTCGTTACACATGTATTACGAAGGCAGCTTGATCCGTGCGCACGACAAACTTTACATGAAGGACATTCAAGAACTAGGGACCATTAAAGACAGAAAGTCCGAAGAGGAACAGCTGCAAAAGATGTTGAATGCGGATCTCGGTGGCTTTTTTATGCAACTAAAACAAGGAAGTGTGAGCATCACATTTCCAGGATTACAGGATTTGAAAAGTGGAATTTCGTTAAATGATCGCGAGGCCTGCGGAGGCGTTTTGGATCTCCGAGAATCAATGAAGTATGGCTTCAAGGACCAATGGTTGGACGCCCTCGGCAAACCAACAAATAGTCCGAAACCTGGGGATACACTTAAGACGACGCCTTCCCCCGAGTGCAATGATAACGTAGTCGGTTCTATATGTAAAACTCCAGAAGCCTGTGAAGAAATGTCCGGTTCCTTAGTTGCAAGCGGTCTAACGGGAATTTTGAGTGTGAATATTGTCGAAGCCGTCGCGGGAGAATTTCTGTACACGGGGCGAATCTCTAACGGAGTTTTGGGATTTGCATTGATCAATACCGAGTCTTTCAAAACAGAAGAATATCGTCAAAAGCGGGAACACACAGCACACACCGATAGAACAACTGATTATATTGACGCATTGAAAACCGAAGATCCCCATTTGAAATTAGTTGACCAAAGCGGGAATGAAATCACCGACGAGAGCCGATTGCAGGATCATGGGAAGTTCGACGATCTCGGACGCAACACAAACAAGTTCGTCGTCGACGAAGAAAAAAACAAAAAACTTAAAGTACCCTTCACCGTTCGGATCCCGCTTTCAACAGAGTATCTACAAGCGTATACATCATGGAATGCAATGTTTACGACGACCATGAGCGACAATCATGTGGTGATGGCAAAACTGTTGTATCCGCGCATGTTGAGAGCAACAGTTAACGAACCCGATTTGTGGGCACAAGAACGTCCTTGGTCTTTGTATATGGCAGTGAGTGCATTTTGGAAAAAGAGTCATGACAAAGGGGATTTTATTGCGAATGTACCCATGTTTAGACCGGAAGAGATTCCATTAAAATGTACTACGACGTCTCTTGGTGGGCGGATCCATAATGACAATTTTGTCGCAGCCAGTCAAACAAGAAACGATATGTTGGCGCGGTATCGAAATGATGGCGGTGGAGCAGGTGTGGGAACAGATAAAGATATACAATGTCTGCCTGCAAGTACTTGTGCACAAGGCAATACTTGTTTGATGGGAGCGCAATGTGGATGGCATTGGTTAAGCAATAGTGTTCTTACGAAAGATCCTTGCGCGACTGGTCAGCAAGAAATTGAGCGGGCGGCGATTGGAAGCAATTTTCGAAGTTATCCGCCGATTGTCCAATATTGGATGACCATGAACGAACAGTACGGAGCCGGATTGATATACGGCGACGGCAAAGGGAACAAACAACCAAACAACTATTTGGAAATCGATAAAGACCTTTCATTGGAGGAACAAAATCACTTTCGCATGGTGCAATTTGCGGGTGTTGAAGCGACATGTGATGCTGAAACAGCTGCGAATTCCCAGATGGTCATGTCACCTATTTTCACGGAAATGCGAAAAACTGTTGGTCGAACGCACGAATATCTGCAGCACTACGTAACACTCTACAATCTGCAAGAAGCATGGCCTTTATTGAAACCTGCGGCCGATGGTGCGCGAATGTTGTATCAATATCGTAATAATGGTGAATTGATGACTTTCCAAAAATTGAAAACCAACAACGTTGGTATTGTGGCAAAGGAATCATGGCCAAAGTTTGGCGAAAACTTTTATAGAGCGAGTCAGGGTTATAAATACATGGTTGCGAAACCAAAGAAATTCCTAAAAGATTCAATAAGATATGTGACGAAGCCATTCAGTATGGCGCGTGGGAACGCGCAAAAACAGCCGGAAGAAACAGAAGAAGAAAATAACAATGTTAAGGATCTTTCAAACAAAGAAATCACATTGAAAAACGTTTTCAATCTAATAGAAACAAAAGGGGAGAAAACGAAGCGCTGGTTCAGATGGTATTTATGCTGCCAGCTCTGCAATGTTTATTGCACGCGATGTTGTGACAATTATATCCAAATGACGGAGGCTGGCGATTCGGACCCGACGCGAATTTGTGGACGTTCTTCGGAATATTGGTTGGGGCGTTGTTACCTTAGTTACAAAACTATAACGTTGAAGGAGGCCTTTCCATGGAGGTTTTTGTATCAAGTGCCGTATCTTTTGGGTTGTTGGGGAATTTATGTAGCGCAAGCATGGAAATCATTATGTCCCAAAAGGTGCCAAGCAGGACACTATGGAAAACAAATACACGAATGGTTGTCTAGTTTGGGTTGCTTTGGGTGGTTTGATTCAATTATGTACACGGATGTTGAGCACCATGTATTGATTTGTTGGCTCTTTTATATTTATATTTTGGCAACTTATTATTTTTTTCCGTGGACGCCCGGCCCGATCATAACCAATCGATACATTGCAGTTGGATTGTTGTTCATTGTTCACAATTTTTTCTATTTTGATTCTTTTGGGTTATCATAAGTGCATGGAGAACAATTCGAGGTAGAACATTGTAACGGTATGGTACCCAACGTGTCTGTTTTGTCTTGTAAGTGAATTGAAGGTAATGATCAGTATCGATTAATTTGCAGTGTCCTTGTACAAATAAATTAGATATTCTTGTATTTTATAAGAGGACGGAGGAATTTTTAAAAGAGTGATAATCTAGGCATCATCAGATTCATGTGATTTGATTGATATTTTTGGATTCGCCGTGAAGATCTATTAATTTGGAACTTGTGTCAAAGATTCCCAAACTCAACGGTCGGCACCAGATGCTTCAGAAATTCTTCAGCTGAAACGAACCCTCGAAAAAAGTCTCTAGAAATTTCTCCAACAATTTCTGTAGTTTTACCTGCAAAAAAAGTCTCCGGTTGTACCCGTTTGAACCATGGTTCCTCCCTTGAGGCCCGGGCCTGTCTCCTAAGACCCCTTGGAGACACACGACTCCTCTGAGGAATTTTGGGAGGGGCGGCTGCTAAACTGAGGTACGCTCCTCAGAGCTGCCAATGGAGAAATTTGCGCGGCCGCCTGCCGTAGACACTTCGTCTCCGCAAAAGTCTCCATGAAGTTCCTCCCCAAAAGTCTCCAGTGATGTCTCCAGAAGTCCCTGGAAAACCATGTTTTTGCAAAAGTTTCTAATGTCAGTCTCCAATATTTTCTCCGGTTTTCGTCTTCAAACGGTGTCTCTATAAAAATGGTCTCGAAAGTTTCTCGATGCATCCCTTTAAAATCGATTTTTTTTGAAATACAAAAAATTTTGTGTGTTCAGTAACATTTTGTCGCCCACGTTTGAAATCAAATGTGGGTTTTCTTTTTGTCAATTTCCTTGTGTGTGCGTCCACAATTTCGACCCGTTGATTCATTAATTTTCGCAGAAATTCAGAAACAATCCATCAACAAAAGCTCTTGTTCATTTTGAAAAAAGAAACTGCCCTGTGACCATGTGTCACGTCCCTATAATGATCCTCGACTCTGTTCTTCTAATAAAAGTAATTTGCGGCAAAATCTCAATCCAGCCTGAGTCTACCCGGGCTGTGTCAAGCCCATTATAGCTGAAATTGTTTCCCAGCGTTTGGGGTGTCCCGTCATTGAAATAGTGCGCATGGTAGTACAGAGTTATTCCATCGTTGGATTTACTGTGATGTCTTGATTATTGTCGTCGCATATTGATTGTTGACGCAATTTTATTTACAAATGCAACAATGCGTTAGTCTGTGTGGATAAGAATTATTAATTTCTGACACATTTTTCATTGAGAAATTGTATTGATAATAATTCACATGATAAAGTATCTAAATCAAATTTCACAGGCTTTCAAACCTCAAGGAAATTGTACTATTGGCGAAGGCGAGAACCATAACATCTACTCCAACCGTACGGATCGTGAGTACCGCAAACATTGTGACATGTGCCAACCGAGCTATTACAATGACAACAACAAAACGGCTGAGTGTACGAAGTGTCCAAATCAAGACCATGTTAGCACGAACGACTACCACGTTCCCATGTGCGATCCAAAGACTGGGAAAAGTGATTCTTTCACGGAGTACAACGACAATTTGAATGAAACTTGCAGCGCGATTATCCAGACTTTGTTGATGGCGCCCGTGAACGCAACGACGAACACTCTGGAGTGTTTCAAAGGGAAGGACGATGGCGCTTCAAATAAAAGAAACACTGAAATCGCCGACCAAGCGCAGATAGCAATTAATAAGATGGGGACGGATTTTAAACATGGACAATGGAAGCTCGGATATAAGGAATATTCTGTGGAAGGAAGAACCGCCAACCCCATGGATGATTTCTGGACCGAGTTGTACACTCGATTTTCGAAAATACAAAACCACTATAGTTTGAACTTCTGCACAGCCGGTTGGGCCGAGAAATACAATAGTGTGCCACATTATACCGACAGCAATGTTTACACTTGGTACGAAATCAGTCATGGAGGCTATGATCTGAAGTGGAATCCTAACACCGCAACTTGGACATCGAACAAGGACTTGATGAAATTGGTAGAACTCGCAGGATGTCGTGAGGCTGGTGGTGCAACATTATCGTGGGAGAAAATTGAGAAGATTGCCGCAGCGAATACGACACCGAAACCGCCTGCGTAGAAAAAGTTTTGTTGTGACAGTTGAATTTATTTTGATGATAAAAAGAAAAATACATCATCTTTGAGGTTCATCTTCTTGGTTGATTTGATTTATTATATAATTTCTGGATGCATTTTGCACAAAGAAAAACACCGGAACTAAGAATTATTTGAAGTCAAAGCGGTAATTTTGTGACACAATTTATTTTTTGGACCAACATGATTATAACGATGATTGATCATTATTATAGTACAAATGATACAAAAGACATACAACATTGCTACTACTATTGAAATTGCGATATCTACTAAACTCTAACAATCATAACATTCATATCAACCCAGACTAGTAAATTGACGTTTGCGACAAATGGTGCGAGAACTGTGTAGTTTTGTACTACGAAGGTTTTTGTGCCAATCGGTGGAAAACGTCGTCGTTTTTTATGGGAGGGTGGATTTGTGGTGTGTGGAGAATAATAAATTTTCTATTCGGGAGAGATGAACATATTTGTAATTATGTGAATTCAACCAGTGGTGACGAAGAGATCCATCGACATCATCATGCTAAAAGTACGAATAACAGAAATTATTTTTGTAAGTTTGTACACAATAGTACGAATAACAGAAACTATTTTTGTAAGTTTGTACAATTTGCGAAGAAAAGAATCAATTTACGAATGTATGGATATTCGAGTCATATGCAGAGAGTGGCCAACTGCAATGGACAACTAAAAGTCATACTATTGGTACTACCAAAAGAAAAAGAAAAATTCTCACACTCATACTACTACCAGAAACACTATTGTACATCTGGAAATCATATATGGGCATACTATTGCTACTACACTACCAAAATTGAAGATCCTTATTTTTACAATGATGCAACTATTATACTACCAAATCTTGCAAAAATGATCAAAAATCTAATACTAAATATTAAACTACATAAAACAAACTGCCAAACTAATATTAGTAGAAGTCACTAGTAATTTGGAGAAATCGGAGAGATCCGTTGGGGAATGAGAAAACGTCAGTAATCGTTTGAGGGAAGATCTCAATAATGGTGATTGGTTGAGCGATTGGTTGATTATATCACGAGTTAGAAATGGATTCGGGAAGTATTATGTTCACGTGGATCATTATTACAAAGAAACAACGAATTCGGTGGAAGACAGTATTTAAAGTTATTGTTTGTTTGTGATTTGTTGTTTTTTAATTGTAATTCCAAATTCATGATTAGTTGCAATATAAATGAAAAATTCAGATACTGAATTAAATTGTCATAAATAAAAACAGATTTCGTCCAATTGCACTTACACAATTCTCCGCTACTAAACCGGTAAAAGAATATTATTCAAGAAAAGTCAAAATTTTCAATGAATTTGAAGATGCCGGGGGGGCAACGGGGCCACCAACTGGGCGGATCGCATCATGTCAGTGGGGGCATCATGTGGGAGGTGTTTACTAGTCAAATTACTGAAGAGGATGATTTTCTCCGGAAGGATGGAGGAAGCAAGTCGATATTGCGAATATAAATCTTTCGTTTCATCAATTGAAAGGGGGGAAAATCTCGAAGGGATTGATGAGGGAGATGAATCGTGAGGCAGTGGAGGAAGACGAGGTGAAACCAGAACGGTATTTATACCGAGGGGGGATTGTGTGTATACAGCCAAAATGCGCTATGTATGGATACAGTCATTATAGATGGGATTGCGGTGGGGAAATTCAGGTAGTTTATCTATGACTATTGGGAAGCCTAAGGCTATTAGGTTAGTAGCACAGAGGGCAAAATTATTTATTAAACAAGAATCTGCATGTGAGCATTTCGACCATGCATGTAAACGGAGGGAAGGTTTATTTAAGTAATGCAATTAAGGATTATTTCATTTTCATCTTTTTTTAGGATAATTGAATTCTGTTTCTATGACATCTGACACAAAAATTTAAATACTATATGCAAAAACTCTATATCTATCAAACAAAAGAAACAACTCATTCTAGGTATACGTTTAGCTATTTTTTTTTTCCAAAATTTAGTGTTACATTGACACATTGACATCGTTATATAGGAATAATTCTCTTTAGGTGGTGAAAACAATATCTTTCTATCTTTGAAGCAGTATCAGGATCATATAAATCCATTTTTTCGCGTATATTAATCAGTGCAATAATAATACATTATATCTCACACAGAAATTATAATAGAATGATTGTCATACAATTTAAAATTGTGGTATTGAATTTCGTCCTCCCTGACCTGTAATTGTTGGGGGTGTGACGGGCTATTGTAAAATGCCATGGCTAGAAATATTCCTTGTGTTCAGATTCATTATGTGAATGGAGTCACGATTCAACCATCTCAGTGTCGTTTTCTGGATTTTATTAGACTAATAATAATGATACCAACCAACTCCGCGTATTATAATTGCAGCAGTTGTGTACAGATGCAAGTTTTATGGGTTCGCTTCGTTGATGCAGCCGATTGTAGAGAGCAGTGATTAAAATCAACCGATTGATTACAACTGAAATGATTGCGACGAATCGTAATGCCATGGAGAAATCCATAGTCTTAGTCGAGGAAGTTTTTTTTTTCATCATTGTTGTACTAGAAAGTCGTTACTAAAGAGGACAATTGAATTAATAGTTATTTCATTTCATTAGTATATATTCATTGTCATTCCTTAAAACAAGAAAGTGAATCATTCTTGCCTAGACGGAAAATCTCAATCTCAAGATATCAGTGTGTAAAGTTTACAAGGGATTTCTAGTAAGCGTGAAAAAACGCGAGCCACCAGCACAAGATGGTACTATATGATTTATTAATCAGTTAAATTCAAGTGATTTTCTTGTTTTTGTCATTATCGTGATGATATCGTCATCATGGCAAACTTCGTACATCCATTTTTTCATTGTGAAATGAAAGACGACTTGTAATACGAAAGTAAAACATTGTTCGCACGATTCATTTTTCGATTCATTGTTCGCACAATCGAGTAATACAATGTTGGTTATTATTATTATCACAAAAAAACTGTGCAAAACTGTATTATTATCACAAAAAAACAGTCAGAAGTAGAAGAAACATTAAACAGAATCAAGACACATAAAGGAGTAAGTGGAATTGTCATAGTGAATTCTGAAGGTGTACCAATCCGATCGACACTGGATTTGAAATATACATTGCAATATTCTGCATTGATATCACAATTGACTGCCAAAGCTAGAAGTGTTGTTAGAGATCTTGATCCGCAGGTTTTTGGTTTTGGTTTGGTTTGTTTGTTGTTTTAGTATATGTGTGGGTTAATGAGTTAGAATTTTGGGTTTTGAATTGGATCTTTAATGGTGTGATGTGTGGTGAAATTTGTGGTGAAATTTGTCATTATAGCAGGTTGGCATGTCGAATTGGTTGGTTCAGTTGGTGCAGGGGTTCTTCACGTCATTGTGATTTAGATCAATTATGGTGGGAATTTTTGGGGAAAATTTGTCGAAGTTATACAATGATTTTCGTCATTGTGTCATTTACAGCATGGATCTGATCGATGTTAGAATTTGCAAAATTTGCAAATAAATTTGATCAATGCAGAATAATTTCCAATTGATAAAAAAAACAGAATGATCTAACGTTTTTACGAATTCGATCAAGAAAACACGAGATAATGGTCGCACCAGATAAGGAATATATTTTGATTGTGATACAGGATCCAAATGCAGAGACGCAATAAGAGGAGCCCATTCATTGTCGTGTATTTTTTTTATCGTGTAATCGTTGTTAATTTCGGCCCTGTTCTTGTTGGAATGATCATTCGTTTGAAATTGTCTGTGTCGGGGTCATTGATTGTTGTGAAACGATTTTTTACGATTCGTTTAATAGCGTAGTACAGTACAGGAATCACTCGCGCTCCGCGCGCATTATTTTGACGACGGGACGCCCCAGACGCAGGGAAATTTCAGCTTGCGCGGGTTTGACGCAGGGTAGAGGCTCGATTTAGATTTTGCTGCAATGATAGAGCAGCAGGGCTGATAGGGTTTTAGTGTCAGGGCTGTTTTTGCTTTCAAAATGAGTAAAGGTTTTTGTTGATGGGGTGCCTTAAATCGAATCAGTGAGTTTGTTGGGGAAATGTGTTGTCGAGGCTGTAGCGCGCCCAAGAAAATTGGCAAAAGAAAACACATTTGATTGCAAAATGTTGGCTGCAGAATCGAAAGGGGCGCACAAAATGCGCATTTCAAAACGGTTAAAAAAAGTTGATTTTGCAGGGATTTTTCGAGAAATTTTTGAGAGCACTTTGGAGACGCCGGTTGGAGACAAAAGCCGGAGCAAGTGTTGGAGATGTCACTGGAGACGTCTGCAAAAACCAGGTTTTGCAGCTATTTCTAGAGACATCACCGGAGATCTTTGTGGAGAAACTTCATGAAACTTTTGCGGAGACACAGTGTTTAAGGCAGGGCGCCCCGCAGGTTTCTTCGTTGCTGGCTCTGAGGAAGGCGCCTCAGAGCAGCCGCCCCTCGAAAACTTTCTCAGAGGAGCGTTGTCACTTCAAGACCCTCAGAGGACGGGGTCTCAGGGGAGCGGCTTTTCAGAGAGGTAGGTTCGGAGACTTTTTGCTGCCAGTTTGGCCACAGCGGGTTTTGCAGCTAAAACTACCGAAATTGTTGGAGAAGTTTTTAGAGACTTTTTTGGAGGGTTTTAGCTGAAGAATTTCTGGAGCGTCCCATGGAGACCGTCGTCTCTGAATTTTTGACATTAATTTCAAATTAGTAGATCTCCATCTTAGTTGTCCACAGCACATTTTTTTGATCATAATTCAAAATGCAAGCAGTATAATTTTGCATGATTTGATAAATTCGAGTTATAAGAATTCGGTTATAATTGCATTTTGTGGGAGTGAAATTTTTTGAAAGCATCTCGGCATCTATGGATTTCCTAATTTGATAAATTGATTATTAATTGAAAATAACAGGTACACATTTGTGGTCAGAGTGTGGATCGATCAATGAAATCAAAGAAACACACAACCATATTATGTTGTCGATGTGAGCTTGAGTTTGTTTGCACATAGGAAACAAAGAAAAAGCGAATTTTTATAAGCCAGTACATTAAAGTCTTTTTTTCAGAATTCATTGCAACAATGACTACTACCGAAGTTACTAGAACTTTGTTTTGAACCGTTCTGACGCAAGAAATTTCCTGATCGTTAATAATGCATTGCCCTACATGTTCAATTTCCCGATTTGAATGCATTAATAATTGTTAAACCGAGAATTATACATTTGTCGGTCTGTTGACCGACGAGAAAATTTGGGACATGATTGCAATCAAAGTAATTGAGTGTGTTCCCTTTATCAGATTTTCTTGCAGG
>Ga0099797_100363_pt1 | contig 29852 bp, 15 predicted proteins | sample Uncmet_Sort48C_1_FD_89871 | JGI IMG/M metagenome (GOLD analysis project Ga0099797, IMG submission 89871) | Marine eukaryotic communities from CALCOFI LINE 67, Pacific Ocean - C012_Sort48C_1 | ecosystem: Environmental > Aquatic > Marine > Oceanic | place: Pacific Ocean: Monterey Bay | collected... | reverse complement strand
GTCAATGGTTTCGAGGATGCCAGGCGGGCATCAGGAAGGGTCTGACTAGTTTGCTTCATGTCACAAACAAAGAAACTGGATAGTATACGACCAAGATTTACATGCTCGTTATTACTCAGAGTATTACTGAACGGCTCCGATTGAGAATTTATCTAGAAATCAGTCGTCTCGTCTTGTTCATGATTTGGGATCTACACTCTGACTGTTCCCGGTTGTTACCGGGAAAGTGATCGTCTGATCTCTGACATTTAATTACAATGTTACACCGCAACCATTGCGAACCGGCACCGGTCTGGCCTGGGCCAAAAGTGAAATAGTATACAATGGGGCCTGGCCCGTCATCTTATTACTATATGTCGCAAATCAGACCATTGATCTGACTCCTCCAGTTGTATGTCAATAGGATAACTCACAGAAAATCGCTAAACAGAAAATCTCATCAATAATATATCGCCGAACACGAAAAAGTATTTTTGTGTATCCCGGACCCAATAAATACTCTTGAAGAATATGAGGAACCGCTCAGATACAACTGCATAGATTCGAGCCTGAGGAATATTATGGAAAAACGAGGAGGCTAGGAGGGACGTGCTAGAAGGACCTGACAACAAGAAAGGGAAAAAAGATAAAAAGTATACAACTCGCCACTGCTTTAATGAATACCAGACGGACAATGACGTCACCACAAAAACGCTCGCTACGATGCTATCTAGGACCATCCCAAAAAACGAGACAAATGGCCCGAAATCACAGTGTGTCTATGCCTTGTATTACAATGAATATTATCACTGGACGGACATCAGAAAAACTGGGGGACCAAAGGACTCAGAAGAATCGAAAAACAGGTCCACCACACCGCAACCACTACAAACCGGCGCCGGTCTGACCTGGGAAAAATGGCCAGAAGATCCGTTACCATGGTCCACTGGCATGACCATCGCCATCACCTCCGTCGGGTCGTTCACTCAGACCGCTACCATATAGGTAGACTATATAATATATGAGAAATTATCAATGCGTAACGCTGTCAATATCAACATCGCTGCATATTCCTCATAGTCCGAACCTGTTGCAATGCCATTGCATTCGAGAAGCTTAAGATTGAACTCGAAACCTTGTAAAATTGGCGCAAAAATATAGAAAAACCAAGTTCAAAAATACTGAACGTCACGACTCAAACCAAAGAACAACAACAACATCAATCATTGTTACATAATAATCAAACATATGGCGCGCCTCGTGGCCATGGTATTAGAGAAAGTGGCCCCTACTGGGCGCATTTCTATGAAAATATTTCTGACCCTGATGAGGGATATCTCATGTTTCTAGTTCTGAAAGAGGAACACAAGATACACGAGAAAGAAAACAAAGAGAATAAAAGAAATAAAGAGAATTTGAGAAACTGTTATAACGATGTAAAACCAAACAAAGAACGGACATCAGAAAAACTGGGGGACCAAAGGACTCAGAAGAATCGAAAAACACCACCACACCGGAACCGCTACGAACCGGCGCCGGTCTGACCTGGGAAAAAAGTGAATGTCATGACCAGATGGGCGCAATAACTGGCATCACCTAACACCGCCATGCTCTGGGAAACAAAATCTCAATGGCCATTAATATCGCAAAGATTCAGAAGGACACTCACGAAACCGCACGAGTCGCTTTCTTTATCAAAAAGAAAAGAAATATCATTTAAGTCATACAAGAACGCAAATAGTACAGCTGCGAGACAGAAACAAGCTGCACGCTGACACTGTAAAGAAAGCGTAAAACTGCGGAAGATGCCGCGAATGGTGGCTATCGCGGAGGCTGCTGATGATCATGGCGCGCCCTATCAATATCGTTGATGCTGATAGGTGCGCCACTTTCGTGTATCCAAACCAGGTGGAACCAGATGGCGAACCACTGCGTTACATCCAAATGCTAGAAGGGGACTCGGAAGAACCGAAAAACTGCAACACGACCACAATGACGCCGCAACCGCTGCGGACCGGCACCGGTCTGAGTCTGACCTGGGAAAAATGGCCAGAAGATCCCTTACCATTGGCATCACCATCGCCACACACCACAGAACACGAGCTATACTACAGGGACTATAATTATAATGCCCCTAATACATATGGCACATGCTCAGAGTCAGAGTCAATGCTCAAGAGAAGGAAAAAATAAGGCAGGTGCGCCAGAAAAGAAAGAAAGAAGCAATCTGCTGACAGATAGACGTGCTGTTGAGGAACGAAAAAGAGTGCTGTAATGGTTCGCTTGCATGCATTGACTAACTCAATTGCAGTCTGATTCTGCTTGTGCATAAGTAACTTAGTAAGTGCTGTCTGTCATGATCTGGCCATTGATCTCCATCTCTTCCAGAAAAGCTATTGAATCTAGCCCATCGATAATCGTTATCATTCTACTCTTGGAATAGTTTTCATTGCGATTCGAATACAAGAATAGTTTTCATTGTACAAAAACAATACAAAAACAGCGCTAGACTGTATTCCGAATACGGGGACGAGTGGCCCCCAGGGCCATAGATCTACTTTTCTGCGCTGTCATCTAAACCACCATCACAGACACCGCACCCCTCACGAACCGGCGCTGGTATGGACTCGAGGAAAAATGATATCAGGGGCGAGGACATCGCGGAAAATTGAAACTCAGGCCCTCAGAAGGAACCACATCATCATGATCCGGCATCAGATTCACAACCAAAAACTAAGAGGAAAACTCGCGTGGAAATTTTAGTGCTGATTCGACTCACTCGCATGGAAATTGTATTAAATAGCCCGAAAGAGAAAACACGCCAGACTTCACGTGTTTTGAAGGATGCCAGGCGGACATAAGGAAAATTCTGGGTAGACTTATGTATGGGACAAGAAAAGACTCAGAAACCAGCGAAACACTACATTCTCTCGCTATTATGCAGAATATTATTGATTTACGGCAACGGATTCCAGAAAGATAAAAAAAAAAAAGGAAAAGCGCTACTATAGTTTATGATCACAGACACCGCAACCCTCACGAACCGGCGCTGGTGTACAGTTATTATCTTCATATGGCCTCGAGCCTAGGAAAAGCATGGAACCTCGCTGAGGATTGAAATTCAGAGCCTCAAACTCAGAGGGAACCGCCCCCATCATCATGGTCCGGCGTCACATTCACAACTCCACTAAAATCTAAGAGGGAAACTGAACTCAAATGGAAATTTTAATGTAACTGTTGACTCGAATCACTCGACACCGCCGTCGACGACGGCTAAACTAAAATTATAAGTCACTGAATACGATATTACGATAACTGCTCGCAAATTCAACGAAACGCAAAACATTGAACAAACATAACACACTCGACAATCGGCGCTGGCTCCATATATTACTGCCAATATACCATGAGAGAAGCGACCTCCAAAGTTAACCGAACACGGATAAATGATTAGATATATGCCATCACTTTTTTAATTTTAACAGTAACAATAACAGGAACCCCTCAGGGATAACAAGAATCCGCACAACTGCCACAATAATACACGACAGCAATGGTATTGAATGCCAACAATCTTGCTGTCAGCAGATTTGAACTTCTCGTAAGAATGGATATCTAAACGGGCACTCTCTCCTGATGACAACACTCGAAATGCATAGAAATCCGAAGGCTTAAGCTCTCCTTTAAGTGACAGCCTGGCCCTTATTCTGACTGTCCCGGTAACGACCGAAAAGTCTCAGAATGTGACTCACGGCCCACTTCTTGGGCATATATGATATTTATTATGTGACTTTCTAAGCTCTCGACTTTCCCGGTAACGACCGGGAAGAGTCAGAAGGTAATTGGGTTCCAGGGATAACAAGAATCCGCACAACTGCTAGTAACTATAATTAATACACGACAGCAATGGCATTGAATGCCAGCAATCTTGCTGTCAGCAGATTTGAACTTCTCGTAAGAATGGATATCTAAACGGGCACTCTCTCCTGAATCATGACAACACTCGAAATGCATAGAAATCCGAAGGCTTAAGCTCTCCTTTAAGTGACAGCCTGGCCCTTATTCTGACTGTCCGGTAACGACCGAAAAGTCTCAGAATGTGACTCACGGCCCACTTCTTGGGCATATATGATATTTATTATGTGACTTTCTAAGCTCTCGACTTTCCCGGTAACGACCGGGAAGAGTCAGAAGGTAATTGAAGGCATATATTAGCCCACTTCTTGGGCATATCACTACCTAAGGAGCTCTCTTATTCAGAGTGCTACCAAGTAGAAATTGGCCGATAATAATCCCAGCACATGACTCAAATACCACGCCGATTGGTTTCGGCTAATAGTATTCGGAATAATATAACTTGTGGAGATTCTTCGTGCTGCTCTCTTTCGTATGAGAGTCTGAGACTGTCCCGCTGTAGAACATACTAGCAAGCGCCCTCCTGATGCCCGCTTTGCATCCGGCAAAACAGTTTCTCAAATTCTCTTTATTTCTTTTATTCTCCTTATTTTCTTTCTCCTGTATCTTGTGTTCTTCTTTTAGAACTAAAAACACGAGATGCCCCTCCTCTGGATCGGAAAGACTTTCATAAACATGCGCCCAATAGGGGCCGCATTCTTCTACTGAAACGAGACGCGCCATTTTTTTCGGAATGACGTGCGTCGTGTTCTTTTATTTTTTGACTTTGATTTTGATTCTTTTGCTCCTAGAAGAACTAGATCTGATTCCTCTACTTAAGTTTTGAGATTCCTCTACTTAAGTTTTGGATTTTGATTTTTTTACTGGGTTAAAATACTAATTGTTTCAAGTTTCAGCTTCAGACTTCAGTTTCAACAGTTTGAAGTTAATTTTAAAGCTTCAACTTTCTCTGGTAGAGGTGGAGATCATGACAATCAGCACATACTTCTTATGCGCAAACAGAATCAGATTGCAGTCAGTCAATGCATGCAAACGAACCAGGACAACACTCTTTTTCGCTCCTCAACAACATGCCTCTTTAATGCTCGCCACACAGGAACGAAACACAACACAATTTTTTTTTTTACAAACGACTTTACAAACGATACACAACGTTACACGACACATGCACCCACACCGTAATCCACACTGCGCTCGACGGCACATAACACTGTGTTAAACACAAATAGCACGAATTTCACAAAGGAAGAACACCACACGTGATTCTCTGAACACTACCAGCGATTCTCTGCACACTACACGCAGTTCTCTGAACACGAGCTTTTAGTCCTTTCGCATCCATGTCCTAGAAACAGAAACAAAGTGCTTGGAACTATGCAAAACAAATATCGTCATCCCTTCTCAAACAGTTCATTCTCGAAAGATAATATCGTCATCCCTTCTCGAAAGCTAATATCGTCATCCCTTCTCAAACAATTTCTTGCTTTTCTCTTTGCCTTTGGTGTGTTTCTTCGCTCTTTTTAACGAGTCTTTCTTTGAGCCACTTTTCGAGTCTCTTTCCAATTCTCTTTCCAATTCTTTCTTTGGCACTGTCGGTGTTCCTCGTGAGTGTTTCTTCGATTTTTCGCTTGAGTGTTTCTTCATTTTATCCTGAGGAGACGCTTCTTCTGACGACAACTCCGATTCAACATTAATCGCCGAGTCGTCCTCCGATATGCTGTCTTTCGAGTCAGAATCGGAAGAATCTGACGAATCAGAATCGGAATCTGACGAGTCAGAATCTGAAGAATTCGAGTCTGAACTTCCGCTTGATTCGGACGAATCGCTTTGAATTCTGTCTTTTGAATTCTTCTTCTTTGACGCAGCCTTTTCAGCCTTCTTTTCGTCCTCACTAGAGTCTGAGCTTAGAGTGATGACTTCTCTGGCGATGACTTCTGGCTTCTCTGGTTTCGTTTTTCGTTCTGGTTTCGTTTTTTGTTGCATTTCCCTTTCCTTCTGCGCCCTTTCCTGCAGCCATTTCTGCCGTCCAGCAATCATCTCTTGTCGATTCTGCTCATTTCTGATTGCCGACTCCTTGAAAGCAGTTGCCCACTTCGAATTTTGCGCGTTATTTCGTGTCCCTGAATTTGGATACTGACCCAAATCAGAATCGTCGCTCAAATTGCCAGAGCGGAACTTTCCAGCGCCCATATTTCCTGGATCTTTCCTTCTGCGTTTCCGACCCAATAAAGGTCCTTCGAAATCAGAGTCCACGTAATTTTCAGAATTCTCAGACGAGTTCTCTTCTTCAAAGTAGCCATCGCCAGTCGCGCTATAATATCCAGATTTTTGATTGTTGAATCCGCGAAATTCAGCGCCGTGTCTACTTCGCGTTTGCGAACCTGTTCGACGCCAGGTGGAACCGGTTGCATCGTGATGATCAGAGCCCTTATCTTTAGAAGGACCTGTAGAACCAGAACCAGAAGCACCTGTGAAATAGTTCCCCTCACTTCTTTTCGCCCTCTCTTTTCGATCCTTCTCCGACCGCTTCACATCTTTCCAAAATTGTCGCGCGAATTTTGATTTTGCGGATGCAAAAAACCCGTCATCTCCCTTACAATCCTTCTTGAAGTCGTCATCCGAAGCGAGAAAGTCGTCGTCGTATAAATCGGAATTGTTGTCGCTGCTCGAGAAGTCTTCTTCGTCTTCTTTTCTTCGAGAAGTGTTCTTTTGCTGTTGTTGTTTTGCAGAAGTATTTCCAGCCGGTTCAGAAGGATTGAAATTTGGTCCACGACTGCTGCTTGCACCTTTCGAAGACTCGAAATTCCACCGCGATTGCTTTTTCATACCCGGCGTTCCACGAGGCGTTCTTCCCGGCGATCCAACATTCCGGTCGCTGCTTTTGCGCGGTCCTTCTTGCGGTGGAGAAGCGTACTTTTTATTGAAAAATCCGCCTGCTGAGCCTGCAGCTTTATTGAAAGAAACACCTTGAGATTTGGATTTAGATTTCCGCCTCTGGAGTTCGGCATCATGTTGTTTCCTTTTGGCTTTATCCGACAAAACATCATACGAATCCTTCAGTCTCTGGAATTCTTCTTTTGAACCGCCTTTGTCAGGATGCGCTTTTTTCGACAGTTTCGTGTACGCCTTCCTTATGTCCCGCTCGGAGATTGTGTTCGCGGCATTCCCATCGAGGCCAAGACGCGAATAGTGGTCTGTGCCGGCCATTACTTGCGAGATTGTTTCTTACTTGCGATCTTCTTTGTGATGAAAATCAATCACGAGTGCTGAAATACGAGACCGATTAAACTATCAGTCAATGAGAAGACTCGAGAATCGCCATGGTACTATGTGACAATGTGTCATTCATGTGACGTATGCAAAACCATGAAACTTCCGTTCAGGCCCTGGGATTTAGATCAACATTGAGATCGACGTCAGTGGTTCATTGGAAGCATTAGCGTTATACCATTTATCCGAAGTTCGACAAATTTTGTCTGCAGATCGCTATGGAATCATGAATGCGATTCAATTCGTACAAAAAAAACTTCGTCTGATCCTCGCTGCCCAGCCAAACTCGTCTCTGATGTCCTCGCTTCCGAAACGGTTGTGAATCTGATTCCTCGCTTCCGCATACCTCATATGTATCAATCCGATTCCTCGCTTCAGATCTTCCGAAAAAAATATTTGTCTCCTGAATCACAAAACTTAAAGTCGTCTCCTCGCATGTCAAAAAAAGTTCATGTCTGACTCTCTCACAAAAAAAATGTCGTCTCCGTGAAAAAAGATCTCATCCACACGAAAGAAACACTGATTCTGAACACGACAAATCCCTAAAAGGACACATACACCACACTGTTTCATAACTACCTTTCCACCATTCGGATACCCGGATACACAAGGACTCACATGATAAACATAAACGAAATGAAAAAAGCATTTGTATTGACGAATTGAAGAATATCAGATACTGATAGAAAGTCGAAAACTTAAGGAGATGACGATCGTATTGACCTTACAGGTCTGGATATTCACCCTTTCAAATAGCAGGATAAGAATTGAAAAACAGTTGAGAGTCTCTCCGAGACCAGAACGTTATGGCCCGATACCATAATCTGTTACCTACACATTGGTATCAATTACAAAAAATTGAAGATATCATTCACAAAAATATCTTGAAGATACAATCCGTTTGGATACAGAGTCACTCACTCTGTGCACAACAATAACATGAAATGTGTTCTACATATCAGCATAACGTTTGGAATACTCGAATTGACCGATAAATGAGGATCATGATGACTGCAAAAAAAACATTGAACTTTGTGGAATGGAAAAGTTAAACTTCTGAGTGGAATTAGAATGGCCTCAATAGATTGTAGCCAACTTACACCCTAAAGCCCTCCTTACTCAGCTTCTGGCTGAGATTTTGAATGTACGATTTATACAGAAGTGGCTTTTCGTCAGGAGTGACTCCCGCATGGATCATTTGCTTCGTGTTGCCATTTGTGCCGTGTTGTGATGATTTTTGGACATTTCTCAAACTCGTCAACAATTCCTCGGTTATTCGTTCTTCAGGACTCCTCTGCGGTGGATCGCGTTTGTCATCCGTTGCACTCTTGGAATTGTGATACTCGCGCATAATACGACGCGAGTCGGAGATCTTTGTTGACTTGTTGGCATTGTTTGCAGAAGCTCCATGAGAAGTGTTCGCCGAGCTGGGTGCTGCATTTGAATTAATACTCGAGTTCTGCTGAGCTCCTATTCGAGTACTCCTTGTATTTATGTGATTATGCACACTAACACCCCCACCATCGAAACGATTGTTCCCCTCAAATTTCGGATCAGGATTGACCAACGTGGGGCTCATCATTGTTTCACGAAATGGCGATGTCATTTTGATCGGAGACATATTGTTTGCAGCCCTGGTCAAAGTCGTGCGTTTTGGTGAATGAAGAGGTATACTAGGTCGGATACGGGGTTGCGATTTGGGTCGGGATTCCATTTTTGACGTATGACTCTTTTCAGGAGAGGCTCTTCTGTGAAGGCTCTTTTCTGGGGAGAATTTTCTAGTGTATGCTGAAGAATTTGCTGGGCCACTTGCTGAGCTTGAAGTGTTATTTGAAGTGTTGTTTGGATTTCCCGGATGAAGAACAGTACCACCTCCAGTAGTACTGTTCGCGAGTGTCGGAGAAACTCTCGCCCGTGACGGAAGAGGTGGAGACGTCCGTCCTGAGACTTGTCCATGTCTCAGTCCTCGACCAGACACCATCATATGACTTGAGGCCGCATTGGATTTCGGTCTTGTGGAAGCCACACTGGTGGAATTGTTAACAGTATTGTTTGCTTTCACCGGCAGTACGGGTGGACTGTGCAATAGTTTATTTTCCGCGACTATTCTTCCTTGCTGCTGTTCCGCCCTGCTCTGCTGCTGCTCTGCGACTTTCTGTGCCAATATCGTTTGCTGCTCCACGAATTTCTGATGTTCTGCGAGTTTCCGCTGCTGTTCCGCCAATTTATGTTTCTCAGCTAATTTTTGCCGATCCAGAAGTTTCTGTTGCTCCAGAAGCTTTCTGTTGCGCGCGTAACTGGAGCGGGCGGCATTGCTGGATGTGACCGCAGCAGCATTTGTTATGGAAAAATTACTGGCATGACGCGGTCCATACTGCTGGGGTTGATGGGAAGACGATGTCTGACTCTTTCCTCTCTGAGAAACAGGCTGCACAGGCAGTGTCTGTTGTTGACGCGACGCCTGATCGAATTGTTCGAAACTTTGAACCTGATGTGACAGCTCAGAAGATGATGTATACATCGGCTCCGCCCGTGTCGGACCCGTCGGCGAATAGATCGGCGAACAAATCGGATCCGCTGACGTTGTGGAGGAATAAACGGCCACCGCGTCTGTAAGAGGTCTTCTCTCTTCATTCAGTTTGGGAACTTCTTCTACTTGAACGGCTTCAGATTTCCGAATAGTTTCCGACTGCAGAACGACCGTTTCTACTTGCCGAACAATCGCTTCAGATACGGGTCGGAAACGGCTCAGTTTCTGTTCGAGGGTTAGGCCTGTTACTGTAGGTTTTTCTTCTGGCATTATCATAGCCGTCGGCGGTTTCCTTTCTTCCAATGATGGCACGCGGTCGTCCATCGATGAAATTTCGACAGAAGCTAGCTTTTCAATTTCCGGTGCAGGTTTTAGTTTTTCGACAACAGTCTCCGACACGCCCACGTCAATAGACGGAAGAAAGACTGTGCTAGCTTCGTGGAACGGCTTTTCGTGAAACGGCTTTTCGACGTGGATCGGCTTTTCGACGACACTTATTGATCTGCGATTGTCATTTGCCTCTTCCATCTCCTCAACCGCAATGCTGGCTTCCATTTTCTCAATAGTTTTTTCGTCATTCGCATCCAGCTCTTCTATCTCTATACTCGCCTCAATCTTTGTTATCTCCTCCGCTTTTGATACTATGCTGTCTTCTGGCTCAAAATTCTCATTTTCCACCGTCTCCGCTTCTTTGGACAGCGTTTTCGATGTTAGGCGATCCGTGGCTCTGCTTGAAACTGCGCTTTCTTTGGACACAGACCGCACGCTTTCTTTCGACGTGGCGCGTGAATTTTCTTTCAATACAGATCGCAAACTTTCTTTTGATACGGAGCGTGAAGTTTCTTTGGACGCTCGAGCCCCTTCACTACCTAGATTCATGTCTCGATCATCGAGCTGATACGTATTGACTCCGGGTGTTCGTGCGTTCAAATCAGCAGCCGCTTGGACCGGTGCTGCGCCGCTCCGCGTACTAGCTGCCGCTCCACTGCGAACGGATTGCGAATATAGATCAACGTCGAGAATGTTTGGTTTTTCATTGGCAGAACAAATGAAATCTGAGTCTTCCCTCAAACACATCGTCATATCTTCTCTGGAGACCAAATCGGAGCTTGCGCTGCTGGACTTTGAAACGGATCTTGACCTTTCTTCATGAGCATTCACAGCTCCCGAACCGGTATGATTCCGCTCCACACGATTCCGCAAAACCGTACGTAATTCCGTGTTGTTTGCGCCGCCGTTGATTGCTACTTGAGGATTTGACTTCCGGCTTCGCAACTCCCTAATCTCGGTACTTCGCAAACTGCTGTCGAGATCGTAGCTGTCTGGCGCTGGGCCTGTTGCGATTCCGGATGTCGAAGGAACAGTTCCTCCTGGCTTCTTCGGCAGAACTGCACCCGTTGGCAAGCCCGGAACCCGTTTCGCTGGCTGGTAGCTGTATTTCGTTTTCCGAAGGGTTGGGCCTGCAGATGTCATGTTAGTAGAAAGCTGATTCTCTTGACTGACACGAGCTGCAGCGGCTTGAACATCTGAAGCTGTGACTGTTATCGTGTGATCCACAGGACTTTTGCGACCCGTCGAGTTTCGGTTCTCCAGCGTCACTTTCGAGTGGTATTTGAGAGCCTGAGATGAGGTTTTCGTTTGCGATTTCGTTGTTCGCGTGCTGAGGACCGGACTCGGGTTTTGGTGTTGTGGCTGCCCCCCTGGACCTGGACCTATGAGACTGGTGGAGCTTACTCCTGGGCTGACAGTGCGAATGGAATGATCGTTGTTCTGATTCGGAATTGGGCTCTTTATCTGCTTCAATGAGCTCGGATTCACACTATTCGAGTTTTTCTGTCCCATCGCTTCCAGTTCTCTGACTTTTCCTTTCAGTTGCAGGATGAGTTCGTCTTTGGAGTGCATGTCCGTCGTGCGTTTGTCCAGTTCGTCGGCGAGAATCTTGATTTCACGTACGAGAAACTCGTTTTTCAGTTCGGGGACGGGGGCGGTTGAAGCTGTTGAGGCGGAAGCTTTGGCAGAAGCTGTCTTTGTCGTATGCGACGAAGGATTCTTTTTTTCACTGATACCACTTTCCTTGAAACCTTGACCGGAAGCATCATGACCTCCTCCGACAGGACTGGCATGATCCAATGACGTTCCAACTTCGCCTTGATTCACAGTCGTAGGAACAGATCCATTGACGCTGTTCATGCGTTTTCTCGCGATTTCTTTCCGCTTTTTTTCGATCTCCTGCCGTTTCTTCTCTTCCTCTATCTGCCGTTGTTTTTCGGCTTCTCTTTGTGCAAGGGTGTGTCGCTGGTGAGGCATGATCTTGCCGACGAGATTTTTCGAACTGTTCTTCTTCTCTTCTTCCTTTTCTGCTTCCGCTTCGAGTTCTTTCTTCAGCAGTAGCCTTTCAAGCTCTTTCTTCTTCTCCTCTTCCGCTTCGCGTTTCTCCGCTTCCAGTTTCTGTTTCTTCTGCATCTCCAGCTTCTTCGCAGCTTCCAGTCTTCTTTGCGCTTCCAATTTTTCCAACACCAGAACTTTCTCCTTCTCCAGAGCAAGAGCTTCTTCCTCTGCTTGCTCCAAAGCTTCTTGTCGTGCTTGTTCTAGCATCTGCAGTCGCGTTTTTTCTTGGCGTTCGAGTTCCTCTTTTTTTTTCAGCTTCTCTTCCTTCTCGAGTTTCCATTTTTCTTCTTGAAGTTTCTCTTTTTCGATGCGCTGTCTTTCTTCCACTTTTTGTTTCTCCAGGACTTCTTGTTCCAGTCTTTGTTTTTCTGCCAGCTTTTCTTCTTTCAGGAGGCGCTCCTTTTCTATCTCTATCTCTTTCAAAAGTTTTTCCTCATAGGCTTTCTTTTCTTCGTAAGCTTTCTTGTCTGCATTTGCCTGCTTTTCCTCGTCCGATTTCGACTTTGATGGCGCGTCGTTGGGTTTCTTCGAGGAGGATGGAGCTTCATCGGATCTCTTCGTAGCGGACGAGGGTTCTTTGGATTTCTTTGCGAAAGATGACGCGCTAGATTTCGACGAAGACGATGTGTTCTTCAGCATTTGCAATTCTTCCTCGCGTTCTCGTTCCCGCATTTCTCTTTCCGCCAGGTTCTTTTTCCACTCTGAAACCGTAATCGCTTTCGTCGATTTCAATTTCTCTGCGGGTACGATGAAGGGGGAGGTCGACACAGTATCGATGGCTTTGATGGCCGTTGACTTCACCCGTCTCGGCGCGGCAGGTTTGCTGGAACTGCTGCTACTGGTGCTGGTTTGGTTTTGATGCGTGGTGATCGTCGTGTTTGCGTCAACTGCGGTTTGATTGCTTTTCGTGATCCCAACACCAGCGTCTTGGTTCAAAATACTTTCCACAATCACAGCGCTGTGCATGCTCTTGACAGATGATTTCGACGATGACGAGGAGTGACTGGCGTCACGGTCTTCGCTTCGCAATGCCTCCTCTTCGCTTCGTAATGCCTCCTCCTCGATTCGTACGGCCTCCTCCTCGATTCGTACGGCCTCTTCGCTCTGCAATGCCATTTCAGATTCGGAACTGGATTTGTTATCAGCTATCCCTTGAGAAGCGTCTGGGACTGCCTGAACCCCAGCTCCAGCTTGCGCATCGGCTTCAGTCTCGCCATTTCTCACTTCCATTGGTTCCGTATCCGTCCCTGCAAAGTCGGTTGCCATCTCGCCTGCCGTTTCGTAACCTGGACTGCCAGTTTCATAACCCTGAGTGTACGGCGGGCTGCCTGTGTAAGGTGGACTGGCGCGTGGTGGACTGGTCTCGAGATTTCTCTGAGGAACATGTAGTACGACAGGGCCTTCGAAGCTGTCTGGATTGTAGACTTCAGAACTCTCCTGCATGCTGGCGTCTGTGTGCTCCGTAACTTCAAGTTCTTCAGTTGGTTCCGCGGTGACTTGAGCCTTATCAGTTGCCTCTTCGACGATAGCAGGGGGTGGTGTCACTTCTTCGACAACAGCAGCATGATCCGACACTTCTTCAACCACAACGGCAGAGTCCGTTACATCTTCGATTATGACCGTGCTCCCATCCATGACGCCAGAGCTCTCCTCTGCGCCAGAACTTGCAGCGTTCTCACATGCGTCTTTCGATTTTTCAAATTCCGCTTTCGGCTCCTCGCCGGCCTCTGAATCATCGCCATCGCTCTCTGGAAATGCACCAGCAGACGGTATGGAATCGTCACTGTCGACAGCGGCCTGATCAATAGCAGCGCCATCCACAATTGAGCTATCGTTTTGTGCTATTGAGTCGTCCTTCACAACTATTGCCTCTTCATGCACGGCCTTAATATCGTCTTTTATTTTTTCGACCGCAGCTAAAACGGTTGCGACCTCCTCGTCCATCGCCTTCGTGGCGTGAGAGAGCTTCTCCGCGAGAGAAGGAGTTTCCGAGAGAGAAGATGTTTCTTCGGAGCTGTTTGCGTTGTCAACTGCCGTTTCGGTGACGTCTTCAGTGTTGTCGTTTACGAGTTCGCCGGCCTCTACGCTCTCAGTTACGAGTTCACCAGCTTCTACACCCTCGGTTACGAGTTCGCCGGCTTCCGCAACTTCACCGACCTCACTCGTGGCTTCGCCGTTTTCCGTAGGGTTATTTTCCGTCATGACCTCACCGCCCTCGGTTAGAACGTCACCGCTGTCTTCGGCATATATTTCGTTTTCTGTCGCAGCTTCGAGGTCAGCATCGTCGCTTTTGTCAACTTCATTTTCACAATCCTGCCTATTTTCAGTGTGCTCATCGGTCTCCTCACTGGCTTCCACTTCTTCCTCCTTGACGTCGACATCCTCGTTTGCGTGATCCTGCAGAAGAACGTCACTGGTTGTCGCGCTGTTTTCTGTTGCCTCCGCAAGCCTGCTGTCTTGCGTGACCTCTACCAGGCTCTCATCTACGGTGGCGCTCACGTTGGCTTCGTTGCTATCCACTATGGCTTCCTCGATATAAACAGTGACCGACTCCTCCTCATTTTCGATAGTGACGGATTCTTCATTACCCATCCTGGCCGCTTCAATGTTGACAGTTACGGACTCGTCTTCGTTGTCCACGTTGGCAGCTTCAATATTGACAGTGACAGATTCCTCCCCATTGTCAACAGTAACAGATTCCCCATTGACGTCGTTTTCCACTATAACCTCCTCATCGTCGCCTACAACAGCCTCTTCATCAACGATTCTCGGTTGAAAAATCATGATTCCACGGGGTCTATCGGATCCCGGTGAGAGAGTACCTTCCGAAAAAGATTTCGACGCCGAAAGAATGTCCTGTGACGCTGACAAGACGTCTTGTGAAGCGGATGAAACAGCTTTTTCTGTCGGTTGAAAGCCGGAAGCGCCATTTTCCACGATCTGATTCTCGTGATTTTCCCCAAAGTTGCTGTCATGATTTTCAACGGAGACAGCACTGTCTCCGCCACAGATGGCTTTGTCATCAATATCCTCCAGAAGATTGCCGCCGAAAACTTCGGTTGGTGTCGAAAAATTCGTCGAGTAATTCGGATTCTGCGCGGAAGATTCTTCTTCCACTATTTCAACCTCCCGAGCCTCTATTTCAACCTCCCGTTCTACGATTTCAACCCGTTCCTCAATTCCAACCTTCACGGATTCTTCCCGTTCCTCGATTTCTAGAAGATTCCGTTCAATTTCCTCCCGCTCTCGGCACTGTGACTTCAATATGTTCATCAAATGATCCAGATCCACTTCTGATTTCTCCAAATCTACTTCCGACTTCTCCAGATCGTGCGACTCGTGCGAGATTGCGTGTGAACCGTGCGAGTTTGCAAGGTCAACTCCCGACCTGTTGAGAGCATGCGCGAGATTGACCTCCGATGGTGATTTCTTGAGAGCTTGTGCGAGATTGACTTCAGATTTATTGCGCTCGAGACTGACTTGCGACTCGTTCAGAGTTAGGACTTCCGAATCGTTGACAGTCCCATCTTCCGCGGCCATTGAATCACAATTGGCATCGGGTCCCCCAGTATGAGTTCCTGGAACAACATCGGAGTCAGAGTTTGCCGAATTGACATCAACGTGGGTGTTCCTTTCTGGGACATTGACACCGCTACAGCTACTGGAACTTCCTGTAACAGCATCGACGCTGGAAACGGCATCTCCAACATTATCTGCTTCTCCAACCTCATCTGCCTCTCCAGAAATACCGCAGCCACTATCTACGTGAGCGCCATAACCGGGAATATCGTCATCATCTCCCGGAACATCAACGAGACTTTCCAGCAACGGCACGACGTTTTTCGGCCGAAATATCACGTTTCCGCCTTCTTGCAGACTGTCTTCATACGCGCTTGCCGTCTGGCTCGCTTCCTCCGATTCAATCGCGTCCTCGTCTCTGTCGACAGGTCTATCGTCTCTATCGACAGACTCTGACGGGGTATTTCCATCGTATTCGCGTTGCGTATTGTCGCGCAAACTCGACTCCGAATTCTCTGTGCCTTCCGCACAGACACTCCAGTTTTGTTGTGCTTCGTGTGTCTCCGATGGATCTGCTAAATTCGATTCAGCAATCAAGCTGGGCTCCAAGACTAATGATGGTCTACCATTGGGGCTTTTCCCAGTCGGGCTTTTCCCAGTGGGACTTTTACCAGGAGGGCTTTTGCCGGGAGGACTTTCTTCGATCGTGTCCAGCGGTTGGAACCGCGTCTGGCCATTCCCAGCATACACGATCGAGGGAGAGATACGAGAGATGAACGACATCACCGATCAGGTTGGGAGACATTCTCAATTTGGAAAAATTGCGCAAAATGAATCGAATTCGCAAAATGAATCGAATGTCATCGCTCGAACCATCGCTGGATCCTACGGGATGGAACCTTTGCAAAACTATTGAAAAGAAAGTTCGCAAAAAATCCACTCGCACCCTCATGTCAGAAAAGGAAAACTGCTATGCGCATAGTCATCTCTTGGGTCTTGCGTCATCTGATTCTCTCCCTCGCATAATTGACCGACCTCATCCAAAGTTGCCTGGTCCAAGAGTAGCATGACCGACTCACGCTCTGCAAAATCAACACACCACATTAATTCAGAACATCGAATTTGGAGCTTCATGTTCAGCATAAATCACTTGTGAAACTACCATGATGTCACAGAGGATTCGGAGTCCCTGATAATGTCTGCGCACTTGATGCAACACGTACTTCCTGAAACGAATGGAGAAATGTTTTTCCTGAAACGAAACGAATATTTAGACTTTTTATGAAACGACCCAAATGTACACCATGAGGTCTATGTAGACGGCATAGATCAGTTTATCATGCATTTCATTCTATCAACGACATGCAGACCTTTTCCTTGGGACTTACATCCATCAACACTCCATCAATTCAATCTTCCCATCATATCCCTCTGGGTTCCACTGGATATACTTGAAACCTCGGGAGATTTCTTCGTCCGTTCCTTGGCTCACCTTCTTTTGAGACTGATACTCCAACTTCTTCTCTTTCAGCGATTGGCGACCGTACATCGATCGAAATGCAAAGTGACACTCGGACTCCGAAAACTGAAATTCCAAATGAAGCCAGGTTTGGAAACCAACACTACCACTGCGGATCATTGGCATCTGTTGTTCCCATTTGTTGAGAACGCCACTCCCCATTCCATCCATTCCATTTCCCAAAACAGCAGCCATCCCATTATTCTCCACCCTTTGCATCCCAACACTCTCGTGTTCGAAACCCGTCAAAATCGCAACCACACACGATTTCGAAATAATCTTCACGAATTGTTCACATTCGGCATGTTGGAAGTTATCCTGGGAGCCATCGTGGCCAGAGTTCGCATTCAACCAAGGCGGACAGAAACTGTGTCCCAAATCATGGATGACTAGGATAGCGTATTGTGCCTGTTGTGGAGAAGAATCACCACGAGAACTTGAAGTACCACACATCTCCTCCAATTCTCCCTGCAACCACTTCAAACTACCATCCAAAGGAAACACGCTCTGTGCAATCCCCAAATCCTCCTGTTGTTTCCGATCGTGGGCAACACAGGTTAGATCTTCGGAGAAAGTATCGAGGGATTTCTTGTACACAGCGTCATTCCCGTACTGGTCGCGATGCTGGTCGGAATTTACTTGGGCGCAAGAACTCCTGTATGTGGGGTAGTTATGGAGCATGAAGAAGCGGACGCGGTTGTTGATGTTTGATTTCGTTCCGGGAGAAACTGTTCCGGGATAAAACGAATATGCCATCGATTCCCGATGGAAGGAATGCGCGTGTCCAAAAGATGGGAGGACGATTTCTTGTTCTGTGTGCTTCCCTTCACTGTCATCAGAGACAGGTTCACTCTGTCCCACAATACTTCGCATGTTACCGACCATATACTCGCATGCGCCGCTTCCTCTCGCAGACCAATATTCCGGTGGCCATGGAAAACCCTTTCGATCCCGGTTCGATTGACAATACGTCTCGTAGTCGTGATTTCCCAACATGGGGTAGACCGGCGTTGCACCGCGTCCCGCGTCAGAATGATCGTAAATACCACCATACACAGCCATGAAATCGCCCCACTCCTCAACATCAGCCGTATTCGTAAGATCGCCGGGAATCAGGATGCCCAGGAAAGGACCTGGATTGACGTTATTTTTTTCGTTTTCCATCACAAAATGCACATCGTTCCACAATTGTCGATTAGATCCTTGATCCAACGTCACTCCAGCCATTGCATCGTGGAAACCAAGCTGCGGATCCGACATAACAGCGAGACGGAAATTGAAGTTGGTGTTTCCTTGGTCTTGATTCTTCGGAAAACTCTTTTCATCAACATAACCTGCAGACACAGAGTGACTGTAACTCACAATTTCGCGTTTCCTCCTGCGCATCACGCTCTTTTGCTGGAGATTCCCATTTTGGTGCTGCACCATCAAACTTCCTTGCTTCCCATCATTTCCTTGGTTCGATTCGCCCTTGAATTCCGGATATCTGCAATTCACAGGCAAATCTTCCAAGTATTTCATGGTCTCATCCAGATTCGACAATTTGCCGATGATGCGAGCCATCTTCAACATCGTATGTGATTTGCGGAGCGTGCTCACAAAGTCGAAAGTCTGGAAGCCCGCAAACAAATCGGTTGCCAGGGAATGGATCTCGTCCGCCAAAGAATGGAGTTCGTTTTTCGCAGTGTTGGTATTCTCGTTTTTTTCGCCGTTACTACTTTGAGTCTTCCCATGATTCTCTGTAGTTCTATTCAACGCCCTCTTCACCTGAACCCACACCTGGTCCGATGCCTCTTCCAAACTGTCATGGTACATACCGTTCCAGCAGAGGAAGGGGCGATAAGCAGTACCTGCATACTCGTCCGTATCCTCCCACCACAAAAACGAGCCATAGCCGGCAGAGAAGAGACCGGTAAGGAGAGTTTCGAGAATCTGCGCCTTCGTCATCTGATTCTGGTAACTTCCTTTTTCAGAAGACTCAGCTGACATCGCCTCCAAAAGCGTTTTCATAACCGTCTCAACCCCCTTCGTCACGATCTGCGAATCTGATTTGTGATTCCGATTACCGTTTCTATCGCCATTGCCATTGAATCCTCCTCCGCCCAAAAGAGTGCTGGAAATAGCGCCAGAGATGAGACTCTGATAGTTTATCTCCCCATCATCGGTGAAAATATTGTTGAAACCGGTGCCACCATGAGTAGTACCTCCCATGCCAAAAGCTCCTGAGAACATGTTCTCGAAAATATTTTGCGGACCACCATTGTTCTCCCCGCCTCCATCGCTTTCACCACCACCACCACCACCAGCATTATTTTCACCTCCGAAAAAACCTTGCACGCCCTTCATCAACATGTTCCCTGCCATGTTCTGGAGGAGGTTGTTGCCACCCACATTGTCTCCGCCGAAAAACAGATCCTGCAACACATTCTGATGATCGGCGTTGCCACCGCGCAGGTTCGTTTTCTTCGTATCAGAATCTTCGTGGTATTGTTGATTTGCAAAATAGGGCTGGACTGATCCGCCGAATTGCTCATCTGTCACGAATCTTGCTTGTTGGTCATCTGTTACGTAACTAGCTTCCTGTTGTTGCTCTTGCAGGCTTTCGAAGTCCTCATTTTGCGTCTTTCGAGTTTGCGTTTGCAATCCCGAACATGGGAGAACATGCAATACGAAGAGAGGAAAGACGATACAGGACAGCATTTTTTGTATGCTTTGGACGTTTTTCGTGTTCCAAACTTTCACTTTTTCCGTTGCAAATTATCCGCTTTTCGGCGTTGAATGGAATTTCAATCAATGCAAATTCAATGGCGACAGAGAAAACACATCAAATTCAATGACACCACGAAGGGTCGCTCAGATGCTATCTCTGATAGTCTCTCCGATGTACTCTCCCATGACAAATTCAATGAACGCGCAACTTATCTCTTCTCTCTCAAGGTCGCTCAGATTCCACAAAATCTCAGACTCAACCCAATAGATATCATTTCTACAGAACTTACCGAACACGAGAAAAACCACCCTGAAAAGAGTGAAATTCACATTGTCACTTTTTCATGTAAATATTGTCTGAAACTTTCAGCACCAATTCACACATTGTGTACAATAATCAGCCATAACTTGTCAACCGACGCTATAAGTTTTGTCTCACACCAGACTTTTTCCAGATTCTTTCTGAAACTTGACTTAAGTTACCTGGTCCTAAGCTGCTGCCGCTGCAGAAGAACCTACTGTGGTTTTCGCATAATTCGAATTACCATTAATACACGATTCCGAGGACTGACTCTGAGCGAGAGTTACAAGCCGCTGTTCGATTCCAGGTCCGATTTGTGGTAAATTTGGGCGCATGCGAACAACGGGCGGGGAATAACTGTCTATAATCGTAGGATTCATTACACCATGTAGCCTCAATTGTTGTTGTCCACTATTTCGATCAGTTATCGAATTCCCCCTCCATTCTAGATATTGCGCCAATTCCTCCTCTCTCAACCTCCTCATCTGCCTCTTCGCAGCGCAATACATATTCATGATTGCAATGAAAATAGCCAGAAAAAGGACGCAGAAGATAAACACGGGACTGGAGAGGTCGAATAGTGAGCCCAGCATCATGGACAAATTACCAAGCATTATGGACAATTTGGAGATGCCGATTCCAATGGAAAAATTGTAATACCACGGTGGAAGGTCGCAGATTTCGGATATTGGTTTCAGAAGGATTTTTTTTTGATTTTTGTCGTAGACGCAAGTGCCAAAAACTTGTCTTTTTGAGACTCCGGCTATTATCGTTTTCCTCTCTGCGATGTAGAAAGGTCTTGGATCTGACGATGCTGCGTTTAACTTTCGAACAGAGTTCCGATTGGGATTAGAGTCTCGATTTGGATCATCATTAGAGTTTCGCTTCGGATTATCAGAGTCTCGATATACACCAGAAGCAGAATATCGATTCGAATTAGAGTCTCGATATACACCAGAAGCAACGTTCCAAAACGACACAGAATCAAAATTTTCCGGATGTAAATGCAACATACCCAGGTCTGAGTCTCCCTTGTCTGAAGAGGCATTGTCTGAAGAAGCCTTGTCTGAAGAAGGGTCTGAAGAAGAAGAGTCCTGGGGATACACATCAAGACAAGGATCAAAGACGAACATACGATCGGAACAGTCCAGAAAGGTTTTCAAATCCATTTCGCCTTGTGTTGTTGTTGTGTCGGCATTGTTGTTTGGATCATCAGTCTGAGTTTGGGTTGTTGTTCTGTCGGCATCACTAGCATTATCAGTTGCTGTTGTCACGTCAGAATTGTTGTTTACCACAGCCGCGGCAGCATTGTTGTAAATCAGGGCTCCAGTTTGGACTTGTGCTCTTTCAGCAATATCGTTTGTATTTGTCCAGCTCTGATTATCTCTCACAATCAATTCCCTTACAGTATCGATCAGACACATTCTCTCATCATCCCTATCGCAGAATGTTCCTGACAAATTTCCATTGAGTACACATGGTCTGATCCTCCCATCGACCGCCACGTAATGAGATGCGCAATCTTGTGGCGATAGTTTACGGCATTCGGATGTGGCCGAAAAGGAAAGACCGAAGAGACTGCGGCCCTCTGGAATGGGGTCGGAATCACAGAGAGAGGTTTTGGGATTGGGATTTTGATTTTCAGATGCCGTACTTTCTAGGCTTCGATGTGAAGATGCTGTATCGAGGCTTCGATGTGAAGATGCTGTATCGAGGTTCTGACTTGCTGTGTCCAGCTGACGTTCAAATGCTGTGTGCAGATTTTCACTTGCTGTGTCCAGATTTTGACTTGCTGTGTGCAGATTTTGTCGTGTAGATGAAGATTTCCCGGTGGAATGGGGTTCAACCGATGCAGGCACATATGAACTCACATATGAGTCCATTGGGACAAATGAAGCAACTGATACCAAGCCCGGAACAGGAGTTTCGCCTGATACTACTGTTGCAAGGTCTGGAACACTGTTCCGAACAGACCCGATTGTTGCGCTTGATCTTTCGGGAGATTCTGACTGTTTTGACTCTGGACCAGGACTGTCACTATTCGGCGCGGCGGCTGATTCCATTTGAAATGAAGGCGCTGACTCGACTGGAACACCCGTCACATCGATGATCGAGCCATGAAGGACAACGATCACACCGTTCAAACGGCAGACAAAATTGCAAAAAATGGATCCAAATATCATCTTGGCCAGGTTCTTCAATAAATGTTTATGTTAACTTTCGTGAGAATATGCAATGGAAAATAATAACTTGGAAAATAATATTACGCTAGAATGATTCAGACTTCAGAATACTCATTGGAGTCTGAATCTGAATGTCTTGAGTCTGAATTTCTCACTCATGATGATATCATATGTACTCGCATGTCAACACAAATAAGAAGTTAGGACGAATCTAGATTTAAGATCAATCTGAATTCACTCGGGAAGAAACGATCAGAGAGAAAAATGCAATCACGAATGGAAACACAAGAAAAAACGTTTCTACATTCTGAATGTGACACTCATGCTCAACTTCTTGAAGTAATGAAACTTTCTAGACAAGAGACTCGAACGAAAAAAGATTGCTTATTAGACACGAAAGGGAATTCAGACATTCTGAGTCTTCCCATGGCGGATCCAAACTGTAAGTAAGCACCTGTCAAAAATTGAGAAATAAATTGAGAACTGTTGTGAGATCTGATTTTGATGAAATTCAATCAATGAGGGCCGCGAGAAGGTCGAGACAGGAAAAAGGTTCTTCCGGAACAACAAGAAAAAAATCTTCATCCTGCCCGCGATATGATAAGTAGCCGAAATTTCCGCGATTATGAAGTCTTGTGCAATCGAAAAAAGCCTGTGTTTGTTGCCACACGTGCTTGTCGCCAAAAACTCAAATCAAAAGAGAACTCCATGTCAGAACCCCACGTACGTCATGACTCATGATCCAAATAATCGACTTGGTTGAAACTGCGTCATATTTGGTTGAAACCAATGAAATGATATTCGTATCTTGTCTACGGATTTTAAGACTAATGCCTTTCTATCTCGTAATGCCTTTATATCACGTATCTATGCGTGCCCTTAATATATCTCGTACCTGTGTCATAATGTCTTCGAAAATATCGTGTGTCTTCGCAAATACTAAATATCTTGTCTGCATTCGCATCTCGGATCACGGATGCATCTATATCTCAGATATGACATCTCTTTCTCGGCTCCTTTCTCGCCCCATGATTGAATCTTGAGTCTCAGCCGCCCCCCATCTGATGACCGCCTCCGCCCCCCTCTAGAAACTGGAAATACATCGCAGACTGTGACTCTGGCACATCATTGTGATCATTGGTATCATGATGATATTGGTATGCCTCCTGGTACCAAACTCGACAACAGACCAGACTCCAGAAAGCCGCGGCAACAAGAACAAACGCCGTGGGCAAAACAACGCGCATGATAGAATACCACATTCTATCAGATTTAGACTCCTGTCTTTCATGGCTTTCACTGTCATTGTCTGTGTGGACTGTGTCCTTTTCATTGTTCGTGTGGTCTGTCTGCGGCTGCGTTTCGTGATTGGAGTTGAGTTGTCTTTCGTGATTAACAATATCACTTGACGGATGAAATTTCTGGGCCGGTGGCGGTGATCGTGTTGCTGCAGAACTAGACGAAGATGAAGTATGCTCCATTCTTGAATCCGTTCTCGTCACTGCTTCAACATCTGCTCGAGGCTCTGTTTTCGTCCTTGGCATTGCTTCAACTTTTTCATGGTCCCTTTCTTCAATGTTTGTGCCCTCCGTGTCTGATAAAAATTCTTTGTCCATCGACGCTGGATTTCGCCTCCAGGTTAAGACGGAGGCGCCGTCGTTGCTATGGTTACTACTCGTGATTTCGTGCACGTCTGTTTCTAGAAATTTTTCTGCAGCGACAGTACCGCGGTCACTGGTTGTAACTGTATTCACAATCGCTGCTTCAGTATTCGTTGCGCTGTTACTACTCGCGTCTTCTATAAATGTTGGAGATGGCATCTCGCTTGCGGTAGTTTCAGCATGTGTGCCTTCTGTGGTGAAAAATGTTTCATGTTGACTAAAAAATGTCTCTTCTGTACTTGAAAGTGACGCCCTTTCAGCTGCGTTGTCACTCCTTGCGTCCTTAATATCTCCGGTGTAACCACCCGCATTCTTAATATCCGCTTTGTCACTACCTGCGGTCTGAGTCTCTACTATTTCATGTTTCTCATTTTCATGTGTCGCTTCGTCACCACTTGCATCTTGAGTGTCATTTTCATGTTTCGCTTCGTCACTACTGGAATCTCGAATGTCATTTTCATGCTTCGCTTCGTCACTACTGGAATCTCTGTCGGTTTCATATGTTTCTTCGAGAGCTTCAAAGGACATTCCCGAAGAAGAAGAATAGAAAAGCTCGGTCCTGCTCACACCTACCGGTAGAGCATCCACACCTACCGGTAGAGCAGCGACTGGAAGATGGAACACGGCTAAGAAACTAATGCCTGGGAGAAGAGTCTCGGCTAGGAGACTCATCATCCCGATCATCTTGACTGTAAAACGGATAAAGACCATCTTGTCACATCTTCCGCAATCAAAATCATTGCGCCTGGAATTGGGAGAAATTTGAAATTGGAATGATGGTCGCCATCTGGAGCTCGCTTTACGATTCTGACAATCTACGGTGGAAAATTTCGGCTCGCTTCAGTACCGCTCATGATAGTCGCGCGATAACTGTCAATGAAACTTGCAACTTCGCATTCAAAACGTAGCTTAACTGAAGACGCTTAGAAAATTCGTTCTACAAAAGTATGACGCTTGCTCGAACAAATATGTCGAAAAAAAAGGACGCTGTTTCACTCCTCTTAATCGCTACATAATCGTATTCGCAAATTAAACAAGCTCGACATATGATCCCCGCCAAAATTTTTTTTCAGAGTCACATTATATAGACATGAACACCACAGAAATTGCGAACAGTGCTGTTGAAAATGTGTTTTTCAGAGTACTCGAACAGGTGTCGTGTGAGATCTAACAACCGTATCTAAGGCAATGTCATATGATTGTCATTGACTCGCCAAATCGGTTTGAGCAATCGATCATGAGTACGTCCTGACATTGCAATCACGGAATCTTTGCTGTCCACTGACACGCACTAAATATCATGTGTCCTGAATGACTTATAATGGCTGAGAATAACTGAGAACAACCGACAGGGACGCTGAGGCTTCCTGTCATGCGTGAGAAATGTCGCATGAGAAATTAAGTTTGAACTGTTACTCAAGCTGCGAACCTGCTGCGACTGCAGCACTGCAAAGCTTAGGCAGGTAGGAATAAACGATAGGATTATGTAATTTATGAAAAGTCAACGAGACGTTGAACGTATGTAAATCGTTGAACGTATGTAAATCGGAATCGAAGTTATAGAAAATTGAATGTATCTGATTCCTGAATGAAAACGATCTCAGATGACAGACCGGAAACAATGAAGATTCTGCGTTATTCTGCTCAGTGACAGTCCCAGAAAACAACCCAAGAAGCCTCCACGCAAGGAAGGTTGGAGACTTCAGATCAATTATTACTTACCCCAAAACTGCACACTAGGACTCTTGCGCACATTCACACCAGGACTCACAATACTCACGCCTTTTTCATTCCCACCAGTCGACTACTGAAATTTCGTCCCAGCTGGAGCAGCCCAAGTCTTCGGCGCTGCGGCAGAAGAAGAAGGGGCTTTTGCTTTTTTCTTTCCCTGAGCAGCCTTTCCATTTGGAGTTCCTGACTTGTTGAGTTCGAAATTTCGTTTCTGGCTTCCTGACATAGGATTTCCATTCATGTTGCCATTTCCCGATGGCGTACCACTTCCGCCATTCGTAATACCCACAGAAAAATCCAAACCTCCTTGACTACCTTGCGAAGCCGCGTGTGAACCCGGAGTCTGCGAATTTTGCGAATTCCTCTGTGATGTTCTTTGACTAGGTGAAAATTTCGGCGAAGAAGAACCGACATTGCCGCTCTGATTCAACCTACTAGTCTGACTATCACCACGCTTCGGAGAAGACTTCGTGATACTATCTGGGGTTGCTGATACTCCAAGACCTGGGCCGGAAGCTTTCGAGTCCGCAAGTGTCGGAGGGAGCGCGGGAGCGACCGGCGGCGCGAATTCTGGCGGGGCAGGAAAGTTTTTGTCGATCACACCGGTTGTTTTTGGGAGGCCAACAACGAATTCTTCATGTAATCGTGTAACGAGTTTTTTATGCATAGCTCCGACGATTTTAGACATCGTTTGACTGGCTAACGAATCGAGTGCTTCTTCTTCCGCTGTTCCATTATAGACGGTTTCATTTATGAAAAGACCTGCCGCTGCAGGATCGTTCCCATCTGATTCTGCCTCTTCCGACTTCTTCAATCGTAGCGACATTTCCACCAAATCCTGCTTGATTTGTATACTGTTCTTCTTGAACTGCTGTATTTCCGCGATGATGTCTGTTTTTCGCTGGAACGGTTTCGAATTGGTTCTTGAGACTGGAGGGGACCGGAGACTCTCTGGAGAGCGGGCTACAATTTTTTCTGGAATTTCATCATCCTTCGCTGTTTCTGTACTCTCCGGAATTTTGATTGTGCTTTCTCCTGTACTGACTGTGCTCGTAGGTCCCTGGGTCGCGCTACTTCCTAGACTTTGATCTTTCTGTCCTTGATCTTTTCCTGCATTTTGATTCACATCTGGCACCGAGAAGTGTTTCCTTACTTTCGCCCGAATCATTTGTAGTTGCTGGTTGAGAATGTCGTCGTATAGAGCGTCGAGTATGGCATGATCCTTTTTCGTCAAAGGATCCTTTTTTATCTCGGATTCTTTCTTTTTTGTAGTATCGCCTTTCGCAGAAACAGACGTCGAGCTGTCTTGCTTCGCCACGACTTTGTTCGGATTGCTGCCTTTCTTCGACGGTGTTGCTGGCGGTGTCTGCCTGGAATAACCGGTTTGATTCGAAACGCTGTTTTGGGAAGAGAGAGGTATTGGCGCAGGCACTGAAGAAGCTGAGCTGGACATTGCTGGTGGTGGTCCTACAGCTCCTGGAACAGGAGGAGGCCCCATACCAGGCGCCATTTGCGGTTGCATGTAAATATATCCCGGCGGAACCATCTGATAATACACAGGTTGAGCCTGAGGAGGAAATCCAGGCTGCTGCTGTTGGTGAGGCGGGCCATATCCAGGTTGTTGATGAGGCGCATAGCCTCCTGGCGGTCCAACGAGTGGCTGTTGCTGCGGATAACCCGCTGATCCCGGATACCCATGATGAGGAGCAGGAGGGCCCATACCGCTTGGTACACTTGTACCTGGACCCCCATACATACCAGGAGGATACGTTGGGTATATCATCTGCGCCTGCTGCTGTTGTGATATAGGAACCGCTTGTGGACCGGGTGGAGGCGGAGGGCCTGGCACCTGTGGCGTTACCGTATTTGATGAATCGGTAGAAGGAGCGCCACTGGGCGGTCCTGGGGGACCACTGTCTGTTCGACACACGTCATCTGTCTGCCCTGTAGTGCCACTGCCATGACGCAGCACTGTATCAGGAGAAGGCATCTCGAGATTTTCGCTTGACATGCAACCAGGTTTTTTACACTGCCGTAGTCGAGTCTTCACATGAACATGAATCAGAATATCTGATAATCTGATAATGTGACTGACAACACTGTCAACGTCAACGTCACTGGTCTGATAATGTGACTGACACTGTCAACGTCACTGGTATTTCAACGTCACTTGTAATTCTCCTAAGTAGATTTTCAATTTCAAGCTGCTTTCCGTTTTTCGATGCAATCATTAATCAATTCTTGGAATCATATGTGAGGATCATGATTAATTTCAGTTACAATAATAGTTTTCCTGCGATGTCAACATGAAAATGTGGATGGATTTCAAAAGCAATATAGATTTCAAATGCAAAATCGTAATGATTATGAATACTGATCCACTTCCAATATCTCCGCTCTGTTCTCTCTTCGCACTTTTACCACTCCGCACTTCTACTCCCTTCTACAGCTCCGCACTTTTACTGCCCCGCACTTCTACTCCCTTCTACAACTCCGCACTTTTACTGCTCCGCACTTTTACTACTCCGCATATAAGCAAACTTCGTCTCAACTCTTCGCTCAAATCCTCGCAAACCATAAACGTCGATGCTAACATGATGGTACACACTACTCTCCTTCGGTCTTGCTGAATACACAAACCAATGACAAATCTAGAGGAACACTGTGCAATTTGTCATAATCATGATTCATCTACATCAAGAATTATATAATCACAACTGGAAACGTGGCAAAAACACTTTGAGTATCAAAATAGGACTGCATACATGCTTAGGATCATTAAATGGATCCAATCCATCTGCCACGTAGATCTTCAGGGAGACTCTGAGTTTTTGCATCATGATTCTTGAGACAGAATTTCTTCAGAATATCATTGAATTCGCAACGTACTCATTGAATGGTGGCCCAAATTAAAATTTAATCGGCGATCGTCAATCGGGGATCGGTTCGTGTATGTCACGTGTCACTTATTCATTGAATAAATCAATTATATGCATTGTCATACCATGATCCGTAAAAGACCTGGAGAAAAACAGGTCTCTTTTGAAGAGACGACCTAGGGATATCTACTTATTGATACAGATACTGTCTGAAATTTCGTAAAGAAATGATGATCCAGGATTACAACATAGAATCTCTGGCAGTTCAAGTTTAACTTAGAAATTCGTGAACAAAAAGGGGCTTGACAAAATGATGAATACTCAAATCGATTAGGATACTCAACAGCAACAGCTTTCAGGAATACTCTCAACAACGACTACAAATAATCCAAAGATGACTGCGAAGACAGATTCACAGAAAGAAAAGACTGAATTCTGCAGCTTGAATGCGACTGCATCAATTTGATTGCCGTTCTAAATCTTGGTGACAATCTACCATGTATGACCTCTGAAGGTAAACCATGCGAATACAAATTTGATTATTTGACTGATCGGGGTGAATAGTTTGACGAATACTTGGTAACTTACAGCTTCATAGTATCCACTCAAGCCCATAAAGCAGAAGCTTTCACTGCACAACTGAAAGGAACGTCATGTATTCCAACTTACAGAAAATTTGGCTTACCGACTGCACTACTCAACAGACTGTACTCAACAAATCGCGCCCACTTTTCGACGTCAAGCCGCCGGGCACAGTTTTCGACAAGTTGGGCACAGTCTTCGACGCCCCGATAACAATTTCAGGGACAGCCTCTAACCTCTCTCGTGGCGCTGACATCAGGGGAGTTTGTAATGTTTTCAGATTTGAACTACATTCGGGCAGGAATGACTCTGAGGATCCTTGCGTATTCTGATTCTGACCAGACTTCAAAGAATTCACATAAGAAAGCAAGTCTTTCGTGGTGTCTGAAATTCGGTCATTCTGCCACAGTAGGTTCTTCTGCGACGACGTATAATTTGAATTTCTCCCAGACCACGCTGCGTTACTCAAACTCGCTATACCACTGGTGAATCGTGTTTTCGGATCGCCAAAGCAGGATGCGGCGAAGAGTAGGCCAAGGAGAAAGAGAACAAGAACGAATCCTCTTACCACAAAAGCGGTATAAAAATTGCTAAATTTTGCCCAGGGTGCGTCGCAGAGGGTTTTCGAGATGTTTGCGTCGAGTTGACAAGTGAAGGAGTTTTCGAGTTTTCTGAGGAGTTTTGGA
>Ga0099797_100362_pt1 | contig 29955 bp, 21 predicted proteins | sample Uncmet_Sort48C_1_FD_89871 | JGI IMG/M metagenome (GOLD analysis project Ga0099797, IMG submission 89871) | Marine eukaryotic communities from CALCOFI LINE 67, Pacific Ocean - C012_Sort48C_1 | ecosystem: Environmental > Aquatic > Marine > Oceanic | place: Pacific Ocean: Monterey Bay | collected... | reverse complement strand
GGACAGGCTTTGAGCCAACGGCCTTTATTTTCTCGATCTGTACCTGTGGTATCACCAGCTGTTCCTTTTTGTTGCCTGCGTCTGCGGGGGCGTCTACCCGCTCACCCTCCTCGGTTTCAGACCCCTCAAGGCCGGTGTCGTTCTCATCTACTTTCGGCCTTTCCGTTACACCTCCCTCTCGGTTCGGTGTCTCCACTGGACCTTCTTTTGGCACCTCCACTGATTTTTCTTTCGTTGTCTCCACTGGACCTTCTTTTTCTATACTGGCGCGACGCTCCTCAAAATCTACCCTTGCAACCCGCCCACGCTGCAAGGCCTGGATTTTCGTCGCGGCCTCCTTCTGCCGTGTTTTGAATTGTTCCAACTGTATCGGGCTCTTCTTTTTCCCCGGCCGGCTGTTCACCGATGACCGTTTTTTCTTCTTTCCTTTCTTCCCCATACTTTCTTCAAATGTACAAATATATGGCACCTAATTTCTCCCCGAACCACACACCATGTAACAATTCGTTCTTGAAGTGGTACTTGGTATTCCAACGTTAAAAAACGTCTCTCTCGCACTAAAGTAATGAAAGTGACTTTTCGTTTGCATGTCTGAATTCTGCATTTTTTAATGGTAACAGGATGATTGCGTTGTTGTTGTTATTATATCATAGTTGTGTTGGATGATGATAGAAGATAGAAGATCGATAAAAATAGAAGAAGAAGAAAAAATATGCCATATTTTATTTAATTATAACGGTATAAGGAGAAGAAAAGAAGAAAAGAAGTAGAAAAGAAGAAGAAAACAACTTGCAAGACGTCTATATTTAGTCGTTCTATAAAATCAATACAAGCAGTGGTGTACATATTCCTTTGTATTTCCTCGTAGAATATTATATATTAATACTGTAACGAATATTAGTCAAAAAAAGTAATACAATGTGTAGATACATGTGTAATAAAATCCCCATAAAACCCTTAATTTTCCCCACTATTACCAAGTATTAAGGCAAGAAATCCTACACTATTGGGACGTAATTAAAATTACTCCAGTGTTATTTTTATGCTGTAATATGGTTTAAAAGGAAGGAAATTTAAGGGTTTTATGGGGATTTTATTACACAGTATCAGCGGCACAGCAGACGCTATAAGAGTTTTCTATAGTAATTAATAGGAAAATTCCCAATTAGACTATGAGAGAACAACCTGATTTTCGTCAGCTTTATGTGGTCTGTTATTGAACTGTTTCGGGGTGTGGTAAGAGGCCCATGGAATATATATCACTACGGCGTTTGCGGCTTCGATATGGCACTTTTTACTATTTTTCTTAGTTATGACATGTATAAGACGTTCGACAAGCTCGATTGGAGGCACTGCCTCAAGATCAATGATTATTACGGCAAACCGCTTCGAAAGAAATTAAAAATCTGCCTGCTCGTAGCCTATCCCTTTATATGTGTGGGACTCTGGGTGCTTTATGAAGTTGCATACAATGTCAGTATGTGGATAGTGATGGCGGCGATCATTTATCCCCAAACAATAATGTATTTCTCAATAATTAAGATGTTTCCACACAATGCAAATATGTTGACTCTAGAACAGTTTGAGAAATTTTGCGAGAAGCACAACTACACCATGCCAGAGGAGATCTCGTTCGCGGCCAAGATGTTGTCGACGCAATCTCGACTTGGCACCCTCCACGCTAAGACGGTAGCAGGCATCTACGGTTCTAAGTCATCGTCCTCTGAGATAGAAATGGCTGAGAGTTAAATGCTCCCGTGCAGCTGCGAATGTTTCGTGAGTAAAATAAAAAAGAAAATTAAGGTTTTAAAATACACCTTTTACAGTATTTTTTATTTTGTGATGGTAATTAGCTGTCAAACAAAATATTACTGTTTATCGAACTTTTCGTATTATTTTTTTTTTTAAAACCTAAATTCAGTTTATTTAAATAATTAGACTATGATGTTGTAGTATAAATTATATTAATAATAAGTATCTGGCCAAATCAAAGCCCAACTTTCATAGGAATTTTCTTAGTTGTTACATGTAAGAAATCTTAGTTGTTGTAATAGTATTATGTAATAAGCTACTACAATAAAAATAAATACTCCTACTCTCTTATAATGTAGTATACTATTTTATAATAAATTAAAAAAAAATAAAAAAAAAAGCCAAATCAACTTACTATAGGAATAGTAGGAAGAAACGTGTGAAGAACAGTTCGCATAATTAATTGATAAAATTACATTGTTGTTCTCTTTTATTTTGTATATTATATAATATTTATATATTATTATACATAAAGCACTTTACGTTAAATAACAGTTTCATCATTTTTTATTATTATTCATTCATTTAATCAATTCTTTCTTCTTCAACAACAAATACAATAAGTATAATGCATTGTGTAGCGTGTAGCTACAATTTGACGATTCTACTAAAAAAAAAAAAGAATAAATTAATTTGCAGAATTGAATTCACATCATGCTATTCCCTTACTAAAAACAGTCGACTGTGTCTGGACTACTTGGTACTACTACTATATCCTCGTTTTATTTTTTTTGATTGACCAAGAGATGATTTTATTATTGAAATATACAGGTACATAGCAAAGATGAATTGAAGAGAAGGATATAAATTTTATTTTGAAGATAAAATATAATAATAAAATGTTTTTTCTTCTTTTTCTTGTTATTTTAAAGTATGATGATGCTGCTGTTTGTATAATGCGGTGATGCGATATTAATATTTATAGTAAAAATTAAAAAAAAATGCGTGCGTGTGTTTTTTTTCTCTTCTTCCTCCTCCTTTTTATATTTTTTTATTATTACTACTACCGGTATTATTATATTTTTTGGTGTGTGTTCAATCATCAAGTTGTTAGCCACCATATTCACATTATTTTCTTTCCCAATCGTGAGATGAAAACGTTGCGCAGACTATAGTTGTCAGACTCGATAACATTTGGGAGAAAAAGGGCAGTGTATGAAACAACATAGGTATTCACTGAGTGTGTGTGTTGAAGCGGTGGTATTTGGATAGATTTGAGTGAGTAGGAAGAGGTGAGAGTTGGCATTAAAGAGAGCACGAACTTATAGGTATATGGAGCCCCATAATGCTGATGGCGGTGCCGGGGGTCCTGGCAAAAACAGTATTGTGAGTAACGAGGGTTGTGGAGGGAGTGAGCAGCCCCCTGGATCCCCTATAGTCATGGCCAAAAAGTCTTCCGGGTTTGTCCCCCCGCCCCACCTTGATTTAGATAACGAGGCCCCTCCCCCACCGCCAACGGCAGACGGGGAAAGCGCGGAACGGTCTCGCGTCGCTGCTCAAGACCCTGTGTCGGATGAACTGTCGTATTTTGCGCAAGCAAAACAGTCTGCTATCCACAAACACTTGGCTAGCCGGGTCTCGGGTATCATTGGATCTATCCCGGATGGCTGGAACCTGCGGGACTTTGTGAACGCGTCGTCGTCCATGAGCGAGAGTTTCTCGTCTTACTCGAACCTGGGGAGAAGTTTAATAGGCACTGCTGTCGGGTTCAACGACTTGTATGGGGATGCAGTGGACAAAGAGATGGAGTGGAGGGAGCCGTGGGTTGAAATCGATAGCAGCGATTTCCGCGCTCGTTTGGCTGGTTCTCCGAGCGATAGGATGCAAAGCCGATACTTTGAGAGTGACTCGGGGCTAAAAATGTTGGTGGGAGAAACCGTTTTGGACAAAGTGTCGGCGTATAATTTAGCCGGCAGGGGACGGTCTGATGGGACAGGCTCTGAGGGACCGAGCCTGGGCACGTTGTACCTTACGAACTTTCGGCTCTTGTTCCATTGCGCATCCGCCCAATGGGAAGTCCCGTTAGGATCCGTTGCGTCCGTGAGCGACAGCCCCGGCCACCAGTCCGGCCCAAAATTCATATGCACGTTGGAGATCACGACCAAAACGTTCTTGCATTACTCCATAGGGTTCACTTTTGATATTTCGAACTACAAAATTTACCACAGGCTGGTTTGCCCGCCCACGTCCGCGGCGATGCAGCTCTCGAAAAGCATAAGCATAGCAGGGATGACGAGGCATGAACAGGAAAGCAGCGACCTGGCCGACGAAAGCCTTTTTGCATTTCACTATAACCCGGGCGTATCCCGCCATGGCCATATTGTTCCAGGGTGGGCAAAACTGGACTTGGACGACGAGTACACCAGGCTTGGTTTGACAAAGAACGAGGAGTACAATGCGAACGATGTGCTTGGCTCATTGGCGGGGACATCACACCCCTGGCGACTAACGGCCATAAACGAGGACTACAAGCTATGCCCAACGTACCCTGCCAAGTTTATTGTTCCTCGCGCAATTGGCGACGAACAGTTAGAACGTATCGGGTCCTTCAGAAGCAAAGGGCGAATCCCAGCCATAGTGTACCGGCACCCGAATGATGCTACGATTAGTCGGTGTGCGCAGCCAATGGTCGGAATTGTGCGCCGGGCACGCTGTCCGGATGACGAAAAGTACATCAAACAGCTGATTCCATCGTCGGAAAAAGATGTGTACATCATTGATTGCAGGTCGCAGGCTGCGGCGTACGGCAATTTGGCGGCGGGGCGAGGCTTCGAATTTTCGGCAAACTATGGTGGGTCTAAGCTGCTGTTCATGAACATTGAAAACATCCATGCCATGCGAGACTCTTGCAGACGTCTGCTGGAATTAGGCAAATCGGCGTGGCGCAGCTGTGGAGATGGGGACCCGAGATGGTGGTCGCACCTTGAGGCCACGAGATGGCTGGAACATGTAAGGTCGCTCCTTTGCGCCGCGTCCATGGTTGCCCGTATCGTTGCGGGGGGGCACTCTTCTCTGATTCACTGTTCGGACGGATGGGATCGAACTCCCCAGCTCAGTGCTTTGGCCCAGATTTTGCTAGACCCGTACTACCGATCGATTAGGGGGTTTGCCGTCCTTGTTGAAAAGGAGTGGTGTGCGTTCGGCCATCAATTCGCTACTAGATCAGGCCACAGCCACGAAAATTTCTTTGAGAGCGACGAGTGCTCGCCAATATTTTTACAATTTATCGATTGTGTTTTTCAACTGGTGTCGCAATTTCCGTGTTCTTTTGAGTTTAACGAACAGTTTTTGATAGCACTCCTGGACGAGGTATACGCAAACAAAACTGGTACGTTTTTAGGGGATTGTGAAGGCGCCCGCATTGACGCCGGCGTGCCGGAGAAGTGTATCTCGGCCTGGGCTTTGTTGTTACCGCCCCACAAACACGGTTCCTGGAACTACCGGACCCATAACTATGTGAACCCGATTTACGAAGGTTTTGGGGTCGCGGTGGCAAAAGAGAGGGATGGTGTGAAGAAGTTTCGGGTCCAACAGACCATTGGTGCAGATGGTGACATTGTCATGCACGATGAGCAGCGGCTTAATGATGGCAAAAACATACTTGTTCCTGATTGCCATCAAAGTAAGATTAAGATTTGGAACGGATATTACTTTCGCCAAATGAAAGAGGACGCGGAAGCTATCGATCACCAGGGTATTTCAAGCTCAAACGTGCGAACCGTTTCCATGGATTCCCAGGTCAGGGGCATTTTCGGGAATACCGAAGTCCTGGCGATGCAGTCGTTGCGATTAAGAAGGGAGGTCGACAAGCTGAAAAATGAATTAAGAAAAATGCACGAGCTTGCGCGTCAAGAAGTGTACGACGACGTAGAGGGCTTCATCAATGTTCGAGGTAGTGGCACAAGGTCCAGAGGTGGTTCTTTGCCGGCAAGCTCTCACCGTCCTTTGCCTCGGCCGCGCGGTAATACTGCATCAACGCGATCGTCGTCGCGGTCGAAAGGCAGCAGTCTGCATAATTTGATTCAACATTTTCCGCGCTGGACATCAAGGGCCACGAACAGTTTTTGATAGCACTCCTGGACGAGGTATACGCAAACAAAACTGGTACGTTTTTAGGGGATTGTGAAGGCGCCCGCATTGACGCCGGCGTGCCGGAGAAGTGTATCTCGGCCTGGGCTTTGTTGTTACCGCCCCACAAACACGGTTCCTGGAACTACCGGACCCATAACTATGTGAACCCGATTTACGAAGGTTTTGGGGTCGCGGTGGCAAAAGAGAGGGATGGTGTGAAGAAGTTTCGGGTCCAACAGACCATTGGTGCAGATGGTGACATTGTCATGCACGATGAGCAGCGGCTTAATGATGGCAAAAACATACTTGTTCCTGATTGCCATCAAAGTAAGATTAAGATTTGGAACGGATATTACTTTCGCCAAATGAAAGAGGACGCGGAAGCTATCGATCACCAGGGTATTTCAAGCTCAAACGTGCGAACCGTTTCCATGGATTCCCAGGTCAGGGGCATTTTCGGGAATACCGAAGTCCTGGCGATGCAGTCGTTGCGATTAAGAAGGGAGGTCGACAAGCTGAAAAATGAATTAAGAAAAATGCACGAGCTTGCGCGTCAAGAAGTGTACGACGACGTAGAGGGCTTCATCAATGTTCGAGGTAGTGGCACAAGGTCCAGAGGTGGTTCTTTGCCGGCAAGCTCTCACCGTCCTTTGCCTCGGCCGCGCGGTAATACTGCATCAACGCGATCGTCGTCGCGGTCGAAAGGCAGCAGTCTGCATAATTTGATTCAACATTTTCCGCGCTGGACATCAAGGGGGATTCGGGGTAGTAGTAGTGGAACCAAACAGCAGAAAGGAGGTGGCCAAACAGTGGAACCATGGCGAAGAAGGGCTTCCCAGACCTGAGAGAGGGGTGGTGCCCAAATTACAACGTGTACAAAATTATTAAAATTTAAAAAAACATTAAGTTTTAGAATTTACTGTTGTTGTTATTGTGTACTGCATCGTACTTTAATCAATTTACCTTCGTCGTTAGTTAAATTAAAATGTGGGGTGATAAAGCAAAATCTCAGGAGCAGAGATAAGTTCGCAGTATACGAAGAAGATAATTTATACTCTCAATTGTTTGAACTCAAATTTTTGATGTAAAGTACGGAAACACAAACAGTCGGTCCTCCCGCACGCGGTACGTTGTGTACACCAGGCTCGTTTCAAAGGAGATGCCTCAGCTGCTATTTCAAATTCTTTGGCGGCGTTCGTTTTCGTCTCGAAGAGGGGGTTTTGGCCCGTTTTGTCTGTTGCTTCTTTTTCCCCCTTTCCCCTTTTCCTTTCCCCAACGCCTTTGGATTGCGAACCAACAAACCAGCCAACCATTCCACAATCAGCTCTGCAATTTTCTCATGCTGTGGTTCTTTCGATAACCCGTGCCAAAAACCAAGATGGGTGACCCATGCCAATTTTTTGTTGGCACCGCTGGGAGTTCCGTCGTAGAACATTTGCGAGCCTTCAGGGTCGGTCATGGTATCTTCCTCGGAATGTATAACTAAGTGTGGGCAACTAACCTTGTGGGCATCCTCGATCGCTTTATCAACCGCCCAGAAAAATTCAGTAGCCATGCGGGCACGGACTCGGCCATCATAATTTAGTGGGTCTGCATCATGCTCTGCACCAATATCAGGATGAAAAGGATTTTTGGACTTTGAGCCTACTGGTAAAGAGGGCCAACACGCTGAAATACAAGCAGAGAAGGGCAAAAGAACTTTGTTTGCCGGCTTACGCTTGATCCGTTCAAGGCGTAACATCGGTGCCGCAAGTATTAGCCCGTCCAGATCTTCACTGAGCTGCTCAGCAACGTGCGAAACAATACAGCCCCCCATTGACAAACCTAGCACGTACACTTTTCCGCCTTTTTCCTTCGCTTTGCAGTGGTAATAAAACTGCTTCGTGTCATTGGTGAAATCTTGAAACCGGTTAACATGCGCCCTATACCCTTTTAAGCCTTCGCTGAGACCATGACTTTGCAGGTCGAAGCCGTAAACGTTCAGCCCGGTCTCGTTGAAGGACTCAATCCAACTATTTTTATATGTATTATTTGGAAAACTAGTAAACTCCCAGTGCCAGTGGCAACCGTAACCGTGGACCAGAAGAATAGCCCCGCGTGGTTTCTTTGTAAGAGCAGGGTAAAAGTAAGTTGCAAGACGAAGACCCTGCGCGTTAAGAAAGGAACCCGTCTCTGGGTCACAGTCTTCCATTCCGAGATACCCACTCAAGGACGGCTCTGTCTCTCCCAATAGCGGCGAACGGTCGCTCGCGAAAGAAGCCATTACCGTGTTACACTCACTCAATGAAAATAATGATGAAATAACGATGATTGCAATTTCTTCTGTTATCAAAGTATCAACTGGCCCGTACAAAGTATTTTTTTCATTCTCACATTATTATATTTGCATGACATCTCGTTTGTTGGTCTGTATATAAATGTCTGTGTATTTTTTAAAAAATAATAATAATAATATAAATAGACTATATAATAATCTAAATAATAAAGAAGAAGAAAGAACAACAAACAACATCAACCACATCATCATCATCTCATTCCAAATAATAATAATTAAAAAATATCTTTTTCCTCTTTCTTCTCCTTCTCCTCTTCTTCTTCTTCTTCTCCTCCTCATTCTTCCCTTGTTGGTGGTGTGGGAGAATATGAATGGAAATATCGTCTATTATTATACCGATACTATTCCCTTTTTTTTTTTACTTCCAGCTCCCAAATACTGTGTAGCCCCAATATTACATTTTACTATACAAATTATTATACTTATGGAAATTATATTGGTACCTATTAAGTCTAATATTATATAAATTGAATTTATCCCCCAAAAAATTACCAGATTACCGTTGATGTGTGTGTGAAAATAGAGCTATTTATATTGTCATATTATTTACATATAAATAATATATAAATATGGGTTAAATTTTGAGAGAGGAGGGATTCTGATTGTACGATATTTTTTTTCCTGTGCCTGTTGTTACCGTACCTGGTATTATACCTGGTATTATACCGGTACCAGGTACCAAGGTCCTCCTTCTTCTATTCTTCTTCTTCTCGTTGTTTTTATTAATATAATAATTGAAAAACAAAAACGATACACTTGACACAATTCTGCTCCACGAACGATTTTTGCATGTTCTAACAATTTCATATGCACCGTTAAATTAGTATTATTAAAGCGTAAAAGCAAACCGTGCAAGAAATGGGTCACTCAGTATATAAATGCCTGGTTGTCAAGTGTCCGTAACGAAAGCTCCGCGCTCAGCGTTGCAAAACTTATCGCATGAGGAGTTAGCGAAAAGAAGAAAAAAAGGGGATGCATCTTTGGCGGGCCAGCTTAGAAAAGGATCGATCGTGTCCGTCAACCCTCCCCCATTCCCTAAAGACCCATTCAAAAACGTTATAACGTTACCGGGGCCCCGAAAACATAGGAAGCCTAAAGTAGAAAGGTTTTTGGATGGGAAGTCATCAATATACAGTGTCGCCTACGCAATTGACGAAAGGCACAAAATCCAAGCCAACCACAAAGCACGCGTTGCGGCAGCAAAGCAATGGTCTTACGGGGATAAATTAGAGTTTGTAAAACAGGAAAATAAACGTTTTAGAGAGCAACCCTCTCTGCCTAAGGCAGTCAACATTAAATTAAGAATTACAAGGGTGGGAGCAATCCAACTGACAAAATATGGCTACCAAGCGTTCCGGTTTGAGACGATTCCAGAGTGTATTTGCTTTTACAAATCGCACGGCTCTGGGTCTGAAAATACCTATCAAGACAATAATGAGAATGCTCAGAACAATAAGGGAATGGGCTTGCATGATGAAGTGCTAAGGAGTTGTGTCCGTACTCACTTTGTGTGTTTTTACCACTCTGGAACACTTTACACATTTAATGCAAAATGCTTGGATGGCTTTGAGGCGTTCGAGCTGATGGTGCGTGCAAAATACCCATATCTACAGCGGGGTCCAAAGCTGAAAAAGCCAGTGAAGAAAGGGCAATTGAAGAAGCGTGTTTACAAAAAGCCCGAAGCGCTGCGGGCCTCCAAAGAACCAACGGATTTCAACAAAACGCAAACGCATGTAAAAATAAAAGCTGGTCCCTCGTTTCACAACACCAGCTATCTCCAAGACTCCTTAGTGCCAAGAAAACAGAAGAAGGCAAAGTTGTCTTTGACAGAAGCCCGATTAAAGCAACGTGAAAAAAACAATAGAAAACGACTGCAAGACAAACCATCTGAAATGTCAAACTCTGCCCCGGGGCAAGATGATAGTAGGGATGAAAAGCATATATTCCCCACCGTTAAAACCGTTAAAAATACTCTAGAGTCTGAGCATCTCAACACGAGCATACGCAAGCCCGCCATCCGAAGCACGGCGCAGTTGGACTATGACGACTATGTTACGGAAGATTTATCTTACAATTCAGCAGATGAAGACTCCGTGGATATGAGCGATTTAGCGCATTTAAAAGGCAGAACAGTGTGCGATTTTGATGAAGTAAATCACGGGCCCGTTCGTCGTACTGGGAGACGGAAGCTCCCACCAAGGCCTGCAACTGCACATATTATGCCAAGGACGCCCAAAAGAAATGACAAGGAACAAGGCAATACAAGAGCTGGTAGAAATCTAACAGCACTACCCCATAAACATAGGCAACGTCCATCTTCCTCGATAGTTACCCAAAAGGCTTTGGAAAGAAACACGTTCATGGGGCGGCAAAGACCTGCCTCTCAAGGCCATCACTTGGCACCGTTTGACAAACATAAGATTCCTCCCCGCCCATATTCAGCAACGATTTCACACGCGAGCGCCTTTTCGGATGCTTCTGATGATAATCCAAGCATTTTTAGACCCAACAGTGGAATAGATTGGTCAAGACCAAACAGTGGGAAGTTTTCGGTTGCAACTTCCTCTCGTCCAAGTACTGCTACATCATCAGAAGTCAGAAATCAAAGTGCCTCGCGGTCCAGGCCCAGTAGTGCGGCTACTTGGTCTAGACCAAATAGTGGAAAACTTTCTCTCGCATCGTCATCTCGTCCCAGCACTGCATCATCTTCAATCGATGAAATGGACGGTGTCCCTTGCATTGCTGCCCGTCATCAACCCGACAGTGCAACTGTTTCGCCTCGTCCAAACAATGGGAAACTCTCTATAGTGACGTCATCTCGTCCCAGCACTGCAACGTCTTCGCTCACAGAGAGAGAGATCGCCATCCTTGAAAGTAAACAATTACGGCCTAGTAGTGCATCAAGTTGGTCCTGCACAAACAGTGGGAATTTTTTGCAACACTTGCGTGTTCGGCCAAGCACTGATGGATCCTCTAACTCCCCAGATCGTTCAAAATTACGGCCGGGGATAATATCACGCCCGGTTCGTGCCTCGCTCTCGGACTCTTTGTCCAGGCCATCGTCGGCCATATCATCGTCCAACTTTATTAACGATGGGAAAGGCAGTACTGTAAAGATTGACTTTAAATTCAACGAAATCATTTGGCAGAGAAAATCTATTATGGTAAAAGACGATGTGTGCGATGATGAAGACAATCTGCCAACAAAAGTTAAAGTAGATCTTCTTCTTGTACATAAAATGAAGTCACAGCCGGCACAAAAATTACCTGTTGTTTTAGCACCGCACAGACGGTGGAAAGATAAAAAAAAGAAGACTTTAATCCATGTCTATGAAACAAAGCAGTGGGCGAGAGAGAAGGAGGAAGCTATGACAGACAATATTATGGCAGAAATTAAAGCTGAAGAGCAAGCGCAAGATCGACAGCGCCCACGGCAAGAAGCTGAAATCCACACTGGAAGTCGACGGATGAAATGGGTTCATAGAATGAAGAAGCGTTTTTTTCGACGACGAAGCTAAAACAGGCTCTCTCTCCCTGTTAAAACAATTTAAATAAACAATTAAGAAAAGGTATTATAAATTATTTTGACAAATGGAGCAGATTCATTTTCGCGGTAAATGAGACAGCTAAAGTTTTATTACTTAAATACAAAAAAAGAAAATTGGTTGTTATTTAAGTAATTAAAATTAATATACTGCGAACTCAACTCTAGATTTAGACATTCAAGGTTTACATTCCTTTATGAAAAAACATTTAGTAGGGTATGAGGAAGCTAAATTTAATTACTTATAAATAACAGCCAATTTTCTTGTTTTTATGCAAAAACAAATTATAGATCTATAATATCATATCATTTTATACTACTTTAAAATGAGAATCTTAAAACATATCATACTATATGATAATAAATATATAATTTTGGATTTTCATACTGCATTACTTAAATTAACAGACATTTTTTTGTGTTTCAAATTATTTTGATATCATATTATTATCTAGCTAAGACTAAGTGACAAGGGTATTATCGATTAGTAAAACCACAAGAGCAAAGATAAGTTCGCAGTACATGCATGGAGGAAATGTAAACCTCGAATGTTTAGTAGATTTCCGTTCGCAGTACATTAATTTTAATTTACTTTTAAATAACAGCCAACTTTTTGTTTAAAAATTATTTTGATACGAAGTAATATGATATGATACTCTTTCCAAGCATATTGATTAATTGTTTTATTTGAATGGCTTGCGGGAAGCATTCTTGTGCGAACTATGTTGCATGTAATGTATGGCATTGCCTTTGCCTAAATGCAAAGGGTTAAAGACTGGCGACATTAAAGATTTTAGGGGCATCGTATATTCCTCTGAATATACGTTATCAATTTTTCCCGATGGGCTTTCTTCTTCACTACCGTCCACTGCACTTTCGGCCAACACAATTTTTCTAAATTTTCTAGGGCTTCGGGCAGAGATTGTATCCTCCAGTTTAGGGGCCTGTTTTTTTGGGGACTTAATTACATCTTCAATTGCCAAAGTACGCGACTTTGATTCTTCGAGCATGAATTCAAGTTCCTCGTACCTGTCCACTTTTCCCCGAATGTCTTTCAGAGTTGTTTCAAGTGCAATGTGAACATTTTTTGCCACATCAGATGCGACCTTTCGTTCCATGTATTGCTTTGCGTTTCCAACAGCCAAATTTGCGCTTGCGTAAGCGTCAATACCAGCGTTATCCTTGTCTTGTTCTGATTTGATAACGAGAACCGTAAAAGGGTTTTCGGCTGAGCCCCATAACTCTGTGCCTGGAAGAGGGACGGGTTTACCAAGTTTTTCCAAACTACTCAAAACATCAGGGCCCGGTCGCGGAAATGCATTCGGCAAATTTAAATATCGATGAATAGCCATGTGAAGCAAATACAACTGAAAGCAGGAAACAACAACTCTATCTTTTATATCGTTTCCAAAATTCGGCATGGCTTTCGTTGCACTAAATATATTTTGGTCTACCTTGGCAACCCTGTCCATGAAAGACAAAATCTCCTGCCGCGCACTGCTTGCCTCTGATTTGTACTCAAGCGGTGCGTGATTCCACAACTTCGGGGACGTAATTGTTCGCACATGGCCCGCTGCGGCCACCATGTGACGTCCAATCCGCGAATCGGTTGTAGGGAGCCCCGCTTTGGCTTCAAGGGCGTCTGCAAGGAGCATGCCAAAGAGATACCTGGTGCCCGATATCGGCCCAGGGTGGTCTTGCAGACTTTGGCATATCGCCAAAACAGACTGAGGCATACACACTTCTCCAGGTGTAACACTGTTGCAAAGTTTTTGAATTGCCAACATTGCACCTTGAATTCCAGGCTTGACCTTCCCTTCTTCCCCTATCAATGGTCTTGCTGCTGGAGATCGCAGCCTTTTCGGTGCTATAGTCACTATGCTGTAGCTGCGACGGGGATTGGACATGGCCATGGACTTTGGGGAGTACGAAAAATTTTGGGCCTCTGCCAGAGAGAAAAAGTCAACACTGTCAACGATTGTATTGATAAACGCGACGCTTTCGGGTCTCTTGGCATGATACTTAAGCAACAAAGACAAGAACACGTCCTTATGGCGATCTGAAGCTCGCCCACTAATGCCACTAAGAAGAGATTGTGCTTCTGAGTGATTTAACGCGGTTGCGTCGACAACTTTATGGAAATTATCACCAACCGAAGGATCGCTTTTCAACCCAAGCACATTGTTCGCTAGCAAAGCTGCATATTCTTCCTGTGCCTTTTCGGGCAGAGAACACCCAATAGAGCTTAGCAATTGTGGTTCATTCCTTAAAAGCCCCACTAAAATGGCATATTGCCTCAGCATAACACGCCTGCGGACAAGATCATTGCGCCGCGCCTGCTTTTCTACCTCGGTTGGCGTCTTCTCCGAGTCCCCTGCTTCTCCTGTCGTCAAGGTGGCATTCGGGTTCATCGACGTTCGCGGTAAACCGTGGCGTTCTCTCCATTCACACCACATAATTTGCTTCATCAAACGGTAGTTTCTATCTTCAAATGTTTCAATTAACTTCTCTATTTCCTTCATTTTCTCGTCGGACGGGTAGTTGTCCAGAGGCAAATCCTCATTTTCTATAAAATCCATCAACACCGTGTGCGACATGGGGACAAATGCTTTGCTCGCTCCACCGTCGTCCACAGTTTTCGCACTGGCATAGCTGTCTTGCAAATACTCCGTCAGTCTATCGATTTCTGTAATCCACTCTACGGCCTCCTTTGTTGACCTCCCCTGGAAAAATACACGCGTAGTGCTCGCCGGGACACCAACAGTGTTCCCGGGAACAAACGTTACCACAAATTCAGTCCCTTCCCCGACGTCCAGGTCTACGGACTTTATGTCGACCATGGGGATCGCAATAAGCTTTTCATTTTTCCATTCGCCGGTCGATGATAGGCACAGGTCAGACGTCGTCAAATGGATGAATTCGGTGCGCCAGATGCCTGTATCCGTCTTTCTACGAAGGTGCCCGCTTTTCATTACGTTTTTGGTGTAGTTTGCGTGCGCATGAGTTTTCGCATCAGCGGGGCTTTCCTTGGTAACGTTCACTGCAGATGCATCTTCGGGCACCACAGTGTCGTGGAACCCGTCGGGGGCATCCCATTGTGTGGCCCGCGTTGCCTTGTTGACGTAGTACTTCCGGCCTTTCTTGTCGACTTTTTCCATCCAATCGCCCACTACTTTGCCTTTATCCTTCCGCTTTTTTGGGCTAGTAGATCCGCGCTTTCCCTTTGCTACCTCTGCGACCGCCTGCTTCAACTTTGCTTTTGGTAATTTCCATGCACTTACGCCAGTCTTTTTGTTGTAAAAGAAAACTTTTCCAGACTTGGGGTCTTTCATTTTAGTCCAATCTTTATGGGAAGAATCCGGCTCGGACGGCTCTGTCAATACAACCGATCTTCTGCGCATCTTTTCGGAGGGTCTTGAAGATACCGAAGACGTGTCGTCTTCCTTTTCGGCAGTGCTCTCGGTGGCCTCTTTTTTCGCTTTCAGCTCTCCTGCATTCGATGGTTTTTTCCATCGACTTTTCCCGGTCTTTTTATTGTAGAAAAACACTTTCCCCGACTTGGGATCTTTCATCTCGCTCCAGTCGTCTTCCAGCTGCTGAACAACCACGGATCGCCGACGAACCTTTTCTGTAGGAGCAGCGCTCTCATCTGGTTTTAGTTTTGGCTCCGTTTCAGTAGGGTTAGGGCCAGTTGGTCTAGTCCACTGGGTCTTTTTTGTGTCTTTGTTATAATAAAATACTTTCCCCGACACTTTATCCTTCATCTCTTTCCAAGCAGCAGGAAGCTCTTCGTCCATTGCTGCTCCATCACCTTCCTTCGCAGTTTCAGGGGTCGTGTTGGCTTTCTTCTTTGTCATGCTCGCTCCTGCGGGGGTTTCGCTTTTTTGCTTTGTTGCGGTGCCTGCTGGTTGCTGTTTTGCAGCTTGCGGTTCACTTGGTTTCTTTGTTGTAGTATCCACTTTCGGCTTATTCCATGCACTTACACCCGTTGTTTTGTTGTAATAAAATACTTTTCCCGACTTCGGATCTTTCATCTCTGTCCATTGGGAACTTAATTCTTGAAGGACCACGGATCGCCGGCGAAGTTTTTCTGACGGTTTTGCCCCTGTCGCATCATTGCCGTCTTCCGATTTGCCATGTGTCCCTCCCGCCATCTCATCGGGCACAGTCCACTGGGTCTTTTTAGTAACATTATTGTAATAAAACACTTTTCCTGATTTTTTGTCGGACATCTTTTTCCAATCAGACGTGGCTGCGATGGCTTCACCCTCGGTCTTCTCCCCCTGTTCTGCGTTGTTCTTCGCATCATCGGGCATGCTCCACTGAGTTTTCTTTGTAACTGTATTGTAATAAAATACTTTTCCTGTACTTTTGTCGGACATCTCCTTCCAGTCACCGCGGGTCTTCGCTTTGCCGCTTTCGGGTGCACTTTGCCTCGTGGGCGTGCCGCCGGTTTTGTCTACTATTTTTTCATTATCTGACTTTGGTGTCCGAGCGGTTTTTTTTAGCTCATCAGGCGTCTCCCACTGCGTCTTCTTCGTTTCCGTATTGTAATAATATTTTCGTTTCGTGGCTGGATCTTCTCGCGCAACCCAGGCCGCGGTGGAGTCAGTTGTGGCTGCTGTACCGGCGCTTGCGACGCCACTTCCTAGTTCATCTGGTTTGGTCCACTGCGTCTTCTTTGTGGTTTTGTTGTAATAAAACACTCGTCCAGACGCTTTATCCTTCATCTCAGTCCACCCAATCGCCTCAGACGCCTCGCTTGCTTGTTTCGCGGGCTGGGAGGACGAGGTCGTTGAGCTTTTCGCCCCATCGGTCGATTCTTCTTCGGACTTTTCCTTGTTGGCCAACTCTTCCGGTTTGTTCCACTGGGTCAGCTTCGTAGACTTGTTGTAGTAGTACTTCCGGCTTGACGCCTTATCCTGCATTTCGACCCAGTTGCCAACGGCAGGGTTCTGGCTTTTTGACGCTTTTGGGTCGTTGGATGCGGCCGTAGCGACAGACGACTGTGCGTTTCCCGCCTCTACTGATGTGGTGGCGCCACCAGCGTGGCCTTCCCTTTGGGCAGCTGGCGCGTTTGCCTGCAGCTTTGGTTTTGACCACTGGGTTTTTTGTGTTTTCTTGTTGAAGTAAAAGACACGTCCCGAGCTTGGGTCTACCTTTTCTACCCAGTCTGTTTCAGTTGTTGGACTGTCCTCTTTTTCTTCGCTGGATTGCGAAGGCCCTTCCATAAACCCTTCAGGTCTCTCCCATTGCGTCACTTTGCTATCGCTATTGTAATAATACACTTTCCCGCTACCAGGGTCTGTCCGGGATATCCAAGCTGACTTGTTGTTATTCCCAGGACTACCACTGGATTGTCTCTGGTCACTGTCCACGGCTTCTTGCCCTGCACCAACTGACACCGCATCTTCCGTCGGCCTTTCCCACGACGTTATCCGCGTATTCGTGTTGTAAAAAAAGACTTTGCCAGTCGCTTTGTCACGCATTTCCCGCCAGTCGGCGGGCAACGAAGCGGGGCTGGCCATCGATCGTACCACGTTCGACAAAAATCGAAAGGTATCCTCCCTTCTTTTTCCCGCTTTTGTTCGTAATCTGCGGCCACCTCTACAAGGTTGTGTACGTTCTGTGTGATTAATTTTGTCTGTTGCATAAATCGTCTGGTGGATCATAATTTATTTCATTCCACTCGTTAGCATATAGTGTGTCTCCCGTCTCTCTCATCTCGTGTGTATAATATATTTATTTATATATTATTTATAATAATATTTTTTTGGTGGAGAAGATTGAAGAAGAAGATAATAATTTATTAATAATAACAACAACAATAATCACGAAAAGAAAGAAGGAGGACAAAATTATAAAAAATAAAACCAACAGGACACAACAAAGAGGATGGACGGAGGAGAAGGAGGAAGAATTTATGATGAGATAAATTCTAATAAATATAAATAAACATAAAATATTTAATTGTACTCCTTTTAAAATGATAGACAATGTAATCCTGGATATCTGAACTATTGCTTCTCAGCTATAAATAAATAAATAAAGGATTACTCTTTTAAACTACTTGTATACCATGTACTACTATATATATATATTTAGTATAATTTAAATGGTAATATAATACTTTTATTTTGAATCCTATCTAAAGCATAAAATAATATAATTATAAGTACAAAATATTAACTTGCACACCCAAGAGACGAAAGAAGACGAAGGCCCTGTTTACAAATAGTGTTAACGATAGGGTTTATCATATTCTTCACGCACACCCGAACCCCGCATCATCCGTGATCCTCCTCCATCCTCCACACCTCTCCGCTGGCGGGACGACCTCCACTACCAAGAAACAAAAAGAAAAGGGAAAAGAACGAAGAGCGAAGAACGTGAAAAGAACCTGTCATTTTACCGTTACCTAAAATCAACTCAAAACATTCATAACGTCATTGGTAACAGTTAATTCACTTCGAAATGGCCAGTCTTACCACCGTTCAAAGCGATGGAAACAAAGGATTAGATGAGAAGAAACCCAACATCCGCGAGCAGGCTACTTTTGCAGGGACTTCCAAATGTGAACTATTTGCGCCAAACTTCCTCCGGGCGGATAAATGTACAAACTGTTACAAAAATATATTTACACACACATCTGAGGCGGTCAAAGAGGACAATTTTGTCATGAAAGCATTGGAGTGGACTGCAAAAGGGGAAAAGGAGGGTTCGACCATACTGCGGCCGGAAGGTGGGCTAGGTGGCCTATTCCTTGGAGGTTTCCGTTCGACTTTCAGTCAAAAGGTTCTTGCCAAAAACAACGTGAACCTTATCGTCAACACCGCGAAGGGGATTGGTATGTTTTGGCCCGCGTATAAACGGACCATGGTAAAGAACAAGGAGAATGGAATCGAGTACCACAGCGTTGAGTGGATAGATTCAGAATCCCAAGTGATAGAAAAAGACGTACTTGCCCTCGCCATCCAACGCATCCACCAGACGCGGATGGAAGGAAAAGGAGTACTGGTTCATTGTGCGCAAGGCAAATCTAGATCCAGCACTTTGGTCATCGTCTACCTATGTTCGTTGTTCAAATGGTCTGTTGAGAAAGCTACCGAATGTGTGAAATCAAAGAGATCAATGGCCCAACCGAACAAAGGATTTGTTGCCCAGTTATTACAATTCGAAAAAGAGAAAGCCTTTGAACCCTTTCTTCCGAATACGATACTACCAGTATCATGACAGCATGCAGTTACCTTGGTACCAAGGTAGTAGAAGAAGAAATCATCAGATAGCAGAAAAAATACATCCCCTCCTCCATCATCATATTATACCGTATTATTATAAATAAGAAGTAATAATATCATCACGCTACCGCCCTACCCGTACGGTAGGCCTACCGTAGCAGGTAGAAAGAACAAAGTGGAAGAAGAAAAACAAATTAATTTCCTCTTTTTTTTAGCTATTATATCAATATTATAACAAGTAAAATCTTAAATAGGTTTTTTTATAATTTTAGAATACTTAGAATCCCTTACGAGAAGAATTGGAACCGTTATTTTTGTAAAACAATGCTGTGTGTATGGCTGAAAACTGAAAACGATCGTTGACCCAAAATTATTCCTCAGCACTCCCTACAACAATATATTGCTAAATAATATTATATGTTGTATAATGTAAATATATGTTTTCAAGAAAGAGGTACCCAACATCATCAAATATTTTTTTTTAATTGATTATTATTATTTTATTGAAAATAATTTTTTTACAATAATAATAACAGCTAACACCAGTGAAAAAAATTCGTCGTCGTCGCGCGTTCGTCGTCGTCCCCACCCCTCAAAAAAAGTAGCTGTTAATAATAAGAGAGCCATCAATAATTTGTAACCTTGACCCATTCGCTTCACGTACAATAGCATAATGTTTTTAGAAGTGCAGTTGTAAAAAAGCAACGGTCGGAAAGTGCCCAGAACCATTTACCTTTATATTTAGGAAATTCTCAGGACAAAAATATTACAGTCATGGGAGCTGCTGCAGTTTGCGGTGCCAAGCATGCGGAGGACGAGGGAGCGCACCGGGCGCCGGTTGAGCACAACCCAGAAAGGGCCGGGGGGCGACCGCCATTAGCTCCAGGGAACAATCAACATCGGCCGCACGCTATCGATACAAACATAGCTGCGAAACAGCCTCAAGTGAGGCTGTCGACGCCTCATCAAAAAATTCGTGTGTCGAGTATCGATTACACTCCTATAGGAGAAGATAAAAAGAAGTACCCCTACAATTGCCCATTGTGTTTCTTTTACTTTTCAACCACAATATTTGAGACGTCGTGCTGCAAAAACTACGTTTGCGAAGGATGCGCCGTTGATTTCTTAAAAGGCAAGGAAGGTCTACCAGAACAGTTAAACGGGGTCCCCAAAAGATTGCCAGCAGCAGTGTGCTGTCCCCACTGCGGAACTAGCGGGGTAAACCTGCAGTACGTATCCCAGAACGCAGACGTTCGGTCGTACCAGACATCCCCTACAACAAAGGCAAAGATTGAATCGCTTAACGAATCGCCTTCGACTGCCGCTGAAGTTTCCAATAACGTAGGAACAGTGCCATTAAAAGAGAACGCTCTATCCCCAAGGTTAATAACCCCTCTGCCAGAGTCAGGGTCCCCGAGCAGTATTGACAACGATAGGAACCAGGCTCAAGATTCGAGAATGGAAGAAGAGCAGGAAGACATTAGCGGCACCGGTGAAATGGCGATGGACATACTAGACGGTCTCGAATTGCCAGGACTGAATAGCGTGGATAAATTGGCCAACAACGCTAGGATTACTCCGAACAAGCCAATTTTAAAACCGATTGAAAACGCACCCATTCCATCAGAACAGGTAAAGGCATTGATAAATACCAACGGCATGGGAAACAATGCGGAGGGAGGGCAAGCGCTACCTGCTGCGGAACCAAATGAAGTGGTCAACACAAATAAACGGGAAGAAGAGCGGAAGGACCCTGTGGTAGACGCGTAGGTACAATACGGTACGATTTAGCCCCCAGTAAAACTTGCCCGCTGGCATAAGATAATGTATTCACTATAATCTACTTCGTATCACGCGTAAAATAATACTTATAAATAAAAATGTAAATTCGTAGAGAGAGTGTTAAGTTCCCCCTTCCCTCGAAACATGACATGCATGATGATGACCGTTTGATAATTTCATCGTCTCTTTCTATCGGTGTACCAGCGTAGATATCATTCGATCGTACGACACATACTGTGCGCTACTAATACCTTTGCAGCCCTTACGTCGTTAACCCCTTACTCCCGAGAATTCTTTGAATAGGACGGATGCTACTGGATCTTCTAACATTTCGGCGCGATTCGGCTTCCTTCCAGTTTTTTCCTCGTAATTGTCCACCCACTTCTTCAATTCCTCCTGAATCTCTGCTTTGGTTCGACGCTTCGCACGCTCCGCGTCTCGGGTCGCCTTCTCCGACTCTACCGCGGCAATCGTCTCTGGCAGCATGAGCGGCTGGCAAAGAACCGACATGATGTCGTTTTCTACATACTCGTCAGAATGTTCTACTTTATCTATACACATTAGCCTCTGCCCTTGGGCCTGCTCGTCCTCTAGGCTGTTTAAATCCAAAAACGGGACAATCAGACGGCCGTTCTTGTTCAGCATTTCCCGCAGCCGTTCAATGCACTCGACATCTTGGACGCAGGGAGCAACGTAGATGCAGTCAAATGTTCCTTTGACCGATTTGAAAAATTCCATGTTGTTTCCAGGAAATACGTCGTGCCGAAAGTAAAGTTCCATCGTGGAATCTAGCCTAACCCCTATCGTATTCCGCCCAGAAAACGGCTTCGTATTTTCCTTCGCTAAATCGACGAGGGGTGGGAAACAGTCCACGCCCAAAGTAATGCTGTTGTTTCCGCCGTGGGCCGCCGTCGCGGACATTAGGGTAGACAAGTATCCACTCCCGCTCCCTATGTCCAAGAACTTGCCTCCTTTCTCTAAGCGCGGGGACAACAAATCCAACACTTCGGCGCAAAATTGTGGGGTCGATACAGTTGCCCCGAACCCTAAAGATACCGGTTTGTTTGCGTAGGCCTCCTCGGCGTTGTTTGTAGACGTATCACAAGTGCTAATAAAGTCGGCGCGATCAACGTCGTACATTGCTTTAATCGCGTACCGATTGCTCAGCAGCCCAGCTTTAACAATGCTATCCACCATCTCTGTATTTGTCGACCCTGATATCTGCGCCCCCTTCGCCATGCTGACCAGCAAGTCATCTGACAGCGAGCTTGCCCAACGACAACACCCTCGCCTCAGGTTCCCCGACGGACGGGCCGCGGAAAAACGGAGAAATGCCTTCATAATCGGGGACACCTTTACGAAACAAGAAAGAACAAAATTTTCAAAGTGTTCAATTTTTTGAATTGTTCACTGATCTGCCATCTACAGACGAATGGAATTTTCAAACTCACTATTGTACTTGTTTCCTTTCTCTTTTGTATATCGAAAGGCAGATACAGAAAAAATACAAGGAGAAGGGGTGGCCATCCGTCGTTGTTAATAATAATAATAATATTACTTTATTACATGAATATAGTATAGAGGAGTACTTATTAAATTGAAGATATGTTTTTGATCTTTTTTCTTTTTTTCTCTCTTTTCAACCAACACCACATATAATATATTTGTAATATACGTACCACACCAACAACAACAACAACCCGATGAAGGAAGAAGAAGAGAAAGAAGAAGAAGAAGAAAGAAGAAGAAGAAAGAAGAAGAAGAAGAAGAAGAAGAAAAAAGAAGAAGAAGAAGAAGAAGAAAGAAGAAGAAGAAGAAAGAAGAAGAAGAAGAAGAAAGAAGAAGAAGAAGAAGAAGAAGAAGAAGAAGAAGAAGAAGAAGAAGAAGAAGAAGATGAAGAAGAAGAAGAAGAATGATGAAGAAAGAAGAAGAAGAAGAAGAAGAAAAAAGAAGAAGAAGAAGAAGAAGAAGAAGAAAGAAAAAATAATTAATAATGTTAAATAATAATAATAATATTATTATTTACAACATACAAGTAAATATAATAAAAAAATAAAAAATAATATTATTTTTTTTTTATAAAATAATAATAATAATACAGTACTGTAGTATAATATAATAATAATTTTTTAAATAATATTATTATTAAAATAACAACAACTCTTATTACTACTCTCCCTCCTTCCCCCCCCCTCCTCCCCCCAAAAAAAAAATATATTATTATACTTACTACATCGGCATGTACATTACACATACTTATGTATTTACACGAAAAGGAATAAATTCAACGAAGAGAACAGGAATAGGTGAAAAGAAGTCATAAATTTTCTGTCTTTTTTATTGTTAAAAGCTGTGCTTGTGAGTTCACTATGGAGCACCGATACGGTTTGTACGCAGTTGTTCTAGCCTTCTCTTGCCTTTTGGCGACGGAAGCCACCGGGACCCCTGTCATTCCGTACCATTACCCGCTCTTCAAGCAGTGCAATGATACTTGGGGCTCCCACCTTATGGTGACAAAGACTATATGCGCAGTGGGTTGTCTCATGTCTAGCACATCAATGGCGCTGAATGGAAACGGGATAAATATAAATAGCTCCACCCCTGTGAACCCGGGGTCTCTGAACACTTGGTTGCGCAACAACAACGGGTATGACGGCACGAACGACTTTTACGAAGAAGTATTGCCGAAAATAAGTTCCCCAGGAAATGTTGTTTGGCCAAAAGATGGCATGCATAAGACAAACGATTTAAAGTTGCAGACGGTTCAACTGTACTTGGAGAAAGGCCGTGTTATGATCGCCAACGTCATGAACGGATCACATTTTGTCCTTGTTACTGGATGGGAGCAAGAAAACGAGGACACCTTGTTCGTAAACGACCCTGGATTTAACCTGAACAATTACAGTTACAGCCAGGATGTGGTAGGGTGGAGAATTTTTGATATGGAAGGTTACTAAAGCTCAAAAGGCTTTCGCTTTTTGAAAATTGTGTTGTTTGTATATGCGTACGAATAAACATCTTACATTGCATTAATCCATAACGCGATTTATGTTTTTATTCATTATTTTAGTGTTACCCTTAGAGAGCCTTGGAGTGAAGAGAAAATTTACGAAGTAAGAACTTCGACACTGGGTGTGAAAACCATGTTGGAAAATTGTTATGCATGTTATTCAACCCCTTCTTCAGCCCTTGATATTCAGATATTACAAAATAGAACACCCACGCTTCGGCTCTGGCTGCAAAAGTCCTGAATCTTTCTCTATTAGGCGCAGCATGGTGTCAAACACCACATCGATATTTATGTTCATTTTTGCGGACACGTTCAATAGCGGGCAGTTCCAGCTCTTCGCCAGCGCGACGCCCGTCTGGTCGGAAATTTCCCGTTCCTTCAAGTCACATTTCTGGGCAACGAGCACAATCGGAACCGTATCATTCCCAATTAAATTGAGAAGGTTCTCGCGCACTTTTATAAGTTGGTCTAATGAGCTTTGGGAGGCAACAGAGTACACAAATATGTAGCCGTGTGCCCCCACAGAGGCTTGCCTCGAAAAGGTCGCATATTCGTCCTTCCCAGCAGTATCAATGATTTCCGTCTTAAAAATAGCGTTGCTAATTCGAACCGTCTTCTTAAACGATTGCTCGATGGTAGGAACGTACGCATCCTCCGGCGTAAAATCTTTTTCCACAAACTGCCTCACCAGGCTCGTTTTCCCAACGCCACGAAAGCCTATTAGTATTAATTTCCTTGACACGGTCCGCACACCAGCTTGCTCTGCTAACGACGTCATTCTGTTGCCCGACAAAACGAAGGAAAAAATAGTAAGAAGAAAAAACTACTGCTAGTTTCGCACTAAAATAGAAGAAACTGCCTCCTTACCGCTATCCCTGGCTATGCGTGTGATGGAAAGATGCGTCTTACTTTCTTTCTTTATTGTTATTATAAATTGACTTTCCATTTTAATTTTATAGTTCCTGTTTTAATAAATTAATAATAAAATTCGTCCGTTCTTTGCCACTACCAGTAACAACCAGTACTACTACTACCAAGGAGGAACAACAACAAGAAAAAAGAGAGAAAAAAAATACTATATTTTGTAGTACCGTATTCTATACTCTAAAGCTCTTTAATTATCTTCTATTTTTATATATATACATTATGGTATTATTATTATATATTTATTTGTTTCTTTTTTATTTCGTCAGTTATAATAACTCTTCTTAGAATGAATAAAAAAAAAAGATCAAATAAAATGACGAAACGAAGAAGAAGAAGAACAAGAAGAAGAAGAAGAAGAAGAAGAAGAACAAGAAGAATAGAAGAAGAACAAGAAGACAGCTGCATAATTATTGAATAGATTAAAAGATGAAAAAAGGTAGTTACCTATATAAGCTGTAGTGTAATAAGATAATTCTAATTTAAATTATGAATTAAATATATAGAACTACTAGACTAGCAAAAACTGATATATATTAAATCCAATAGTAGTACTATATAATAATAAATAAATGGAGAGATAAAAAGGAAAAGGAAAGCAAATTGAAGTTGCTTTGTTCAAACCAACAGTTATTTTAATCGTGTACTTGTATTATGTATTTAGTATTTATACCTCGTAGACGACTAACCAATTCGTTCACAAAAGATTGTATTGTGTGTATATGTATTAATACTATTATACTATACCATACACACTATCAGCACGAGAATAAATTAAAAACATTTATTATAACTCCTCGTATCCTCGTACCTCGTAGATAGGCTATTTATTATCTATGTCGTTTATTGTATTACTATAGACTAACTATTATATTTTATTCTTTTTTTTCTTCTTCTATTCTTCGAACGACCAACACAACCAACAACAACACACAGCCGCACGCCGATCAACACTATATTATTATTATATTTTATATAATTAATAATAATAATAATGGTAATAATAATAATAATTAAAAAAATAATAAACAAAAAAAAAAAAGGAAGAAGAAGGCCACAAAACAAAGTCATCTATCACTTTTACCTTCAATCGAGTGCTAAGAAAAAAATGTTTTCTTTTCGTTTTTCACCATTTTTATACACCTCCCATCCTTGATCCTTGATTTATTATTGAGCTGCATTATTTTTAGTTGTTACTTACGGTACCTTAGCATAACCTTTCCCATGCTCTCCGCACGACGGTTTCTCGTTCAGCGGGTGGCTGCCGCCTCTGCCCGACGGCCCCAAGTGTTTTCCGGGACAAAACGGACGCTTGCATGGTCGGTGGGGAATCCCCCAGCTGATATGGGTGCGGAGTACCCCGAATCATGGAAGCCTCTTTGCGACAAAGAAACGAAGGGGAAGGGTCCGGATAGCCTGCTGACGGAGACCCCGGAAGGAATTGTTTTGAAACCGCTCTACACTGCGAAAGATACCGAAGGGTTAGAGGAGCCCACGCCGCCCGGCGTCTTTCCATTCTCTCGCGGGCCCTATGCCTCCATGTACACCCAGCGCCCTTGGACAATTCGCCAGTACGCCGGGTTTAGCACAGCAGAGGAGAGCAATAAGTTTTACAAGAAAAACATGGCGGCGGGGCAGCAGGGCCTCAGTGTGGCGTTCGATCTAGCAACCCACCGTGGCTTTGACTCGGACCACGACCGCGTAGTTGGCGACGTTGGGATGGCCGGCGTGGCCATTGACAGCGTCGAGGACATGAAAATACTTTTCGACGGCATCCCCTTGGACAAAATGAGCGTTTCCATGACTATGAATGGCGCCGTGCTCCCAGTGCTTGCGTTCTACATTGTTGCCGCGGAGGAGCAGGGCATCACCCCAGAGAAACTTGCGGGGACTATCCAGAACGACATTCTGAAGGAGTACATGGTCCGGAACACGTTCATCTACCCCCCTGAGCCGTCCCTGCGACTGATCGGCGACATCATGGGCTACACGGCCCACAACATGCCTAAATTCAACTCCATATCCATCTCGGGCTACCACATGCAAGAGGCGGGCGCCGATGCGAAGATCGAAATGGCGTTTACCCTTGCCGATGGCATGGAATACGTCCGGACCGCGCAGAAGGCGGGCCTTGACGTGGACTCTGTCGCCCCACGCCTCTCGTTCTTCTGGGCGATTGGGATGAACTTTTACATGGAGATTGCGAAAATGCGCGCCGCGCGCAAGCTGTGGGCCCACCTGATGAAAGATAGAATGGGCGCGAAGAACCCAAAGAGCTGGCTCCTGCGAACCCATTGCCAAACCAGTGGGTACTCCCTGACCGAGCAAGACCCGTACAACAACGTCGTCCGCACAGCGGTGGAGGCGATGGCCGCCGTCATGGGGGGCACGCAAAGTCTGCACACGAACGCCTTCGACGAGGCCATTGGCCTGCCTACTGAGTTGAGCGCGCGAATTGCCCGAAACACCCAGCTCATAATCCAGGAAGAGACCGGCATCACCGACGTCGCGGACCCGTGGGGTGGATCGTATTTGATGGAATCCCTTACCGACAAACTGTACGACGAAGCCTTGGAATTGATCGACGAAGTGGAGGCCCTCGGGGGCATGGGGAAGGCGATCGAGACTGGGATGCCAAAGCTTCGCATTGAGGAAGCGGCTACCCGCAAGCAGGCTCGTGTTGACGCGGGCATCGATGTGGTTGTCGGCACTAACAAGTACCGTTTGGATCACGAAGAACCGATTGACGTGCTCCAAATTGACAATTCTGCGGTGCGAGATTCCCAAATTTCTCGCTTGCAAGAGATACGCCAATCACGCGACGACGCGGCCGTAGAAAAGGCATTGAAGGCATTGACCGACTCCGCCTCGAGCTCCGAAGTGACTGGGGCTGGTGACCACCCCCAAAACATGCTCAGGCTCGCAGTCGATGCAGCCCGGGTCCGCTGCACTTTGGGGGAGATCTCAGACGCCCTGAAGGGCGTATGGGGCGAGCATATACCTCGCAGCGACGTCGTTACTGGAGCATATGCGAACCAGTACGGTTCTGCTGAAGACGAAGCAGTCTACAATGAGGCCACCGACGCGATCGAGAAGTTCGCCGAGGAGGACGGCCGTCGCCCACGAATGCTTGTTTGCAAGATGGGGCAAGATGGTCACGACCGTGGGGCAAAAGTCATTGCGAGCGGTTTTGCGGATTTAGGTTTCGACGTGGACGTAGGGCCATTGTTTCAGACTCCAATGGAGGCAGCCCAACAAGCCATTGACGCCGACGTGCACTGCATTGGTGTCTCTTCCCAAGCAGCTGGCCACAAGACATTGGTGCCCAAGCTACGAGACAGTCTTAAAGAATTAGGCGGGGAAGATATTGTCATCATCTGCGGTGGGGTAATTCCTCAACAAGACTATGAGTTTTTGTATGAGAATGGAGTTGCTGCCGTCTTCGGACCTGGAACCCCCATCCCATACGCCGCAAAAGAGGTCGTCAAAGCCATTTCTGAAAACATTGAAAACTAAAATCGTATCTAAAAATATACCATAACAACACGTACAGTATGAACTATTGGACTTCATAATTTTCGTAGTAGTATATTGGAGTAATAATATTATAGTCTCAACTAAAAAAAATAAAAATATAATAGAAAAAAACAACAAGATGATGGTTCACTTCTACCGAACGTACAGTATTAAATTAGTCGTCTACCGTATTATAAATACCAAGCATCATGGTGGTGGGTAGAAGGACAATAACAAAACAACAACAAAAAAAAGAAGAAGAGAATAAAAATTAGACTAGTAGCGAGGATTACATTATTATTATAGTAGTTATATTATAATTATTATATAACAGTAGAAGAAGAAGAATGATGAAGAAGAAGAAGAAGAAGAAGAAGAAGAAGAAGAAGAAGAAGAAGAAGAAGAAGAAGAAGAAGAAGAGGAACAAGAAGAAGAAGAAGAAGAAAAAAGAAGAAGAAAAAAGAAGAAGAAGAAGAAAGAAGAAGAAGAAGCAGAAGAAGAAGAAGAAAAAATAAATAAATATTATATTATACCTGGTGGTATTATTACTTGGTATTATTTTATTAATAATAATCATCATCATCATAAAAAACAACATTTAAAAAAAACTCTCTTTCCCGCTTTCCTTTCATTCTGCTTTTCTTTCGGAGTATATAATTAGATTGGACCCTCAATTCTACGAATTCAGATCTTAATTTTCGATTCTCGGACATCAAAGGATTAACAAGTGAGTCATCCAACAAATGAACTTACTAGACTCTCAACTAAATGCTGGTGGCGATAAGGTTGGGTACGTTAGTGACCTGGCTGCTGCATGCAACGCGCCGTTTGTGCTGAACGTAGAAGATATTATACGCGAAACTGGTGAACGTGGGGAAACGGAAAACTCTTCGGAATTGCATGTCTCTCGTACCCCAATAGATATTGTATGCTCTGAACAAAGGACTGTTTTTGTAGTCGATGTCGATGCAGAGATGCGGTCAAACTACGACAGCTGTAGCAGACTCGATATGGTTAAACGGTGTATAAAAGCACACGTGCAAGCCGTACTTTCGTCGCCCAGTGTAAACGTCGACTTATTTGCCATTTGCATTCTTCACAGTGACGGCCAAGCCGCGTGGTATTTGAACTACACGTGCGACTTGAGGCGAATTTTTGATGCGGTGGAGAGGATCGAATTAGACAACGTTGGCGCTTGCCCGTGTGATTTAAGTGCAGTTATCGAGAAATTACAGTCGAACGCGCCTGGGGGTTTTGAAAAAGAAGATTTTCTCTACCACATTGTTCTTGTACACTCTCGTAGTGGATTGTGCCCAGTCTTTTCGAAAACCAAACAGAGCCACATGGAGTTTCTGTCGCATCGACAAGTGGTGTTTGATATCGTTTTTTTTGCACAATAGAGTCACGTCAGAAGAGAAATTCGGGCTACTTCGAGAAATCCATGCAAAGTTGTGCGAAGTGATCGACGTCGGATCCAATGTCGATGGACAAACGGGTGAAGGGAAATGGCCGTCCTACGTTTTTTCGGGGTTTGAAAATGAAGAACAAATGTGCGTGAACTTCCTTATGCTGGCAGCGCACCCTGCCTTGCGAGAAAACCAAACTGCTGATCCTTTGCAATTTCATAAAAAAATATTCATTTAAATCGTAAATAAAAGGTTATATCAAGTTTTTGAACAGAGTTCTAAAATATTAAATGGAGCAATTACTCTTAATGTTTCCT
>Ga0099797_100361_pt1 | contig 29982 bp, 17 predicted proteins | sample Uncmet_Sort48C_1_FD_89871 | JGI IMG/M metagenome (GOLD analysis project Ga0099797, IMG submission 89871) | Marine eukaryotic communities from CALCOFI LINE 67, Pacific Ocean - C012_Sort48C_1 | ecosystem: Environmental > Aquatic > Marine > Oceanic | place: Pacific Ocean: Monterey Bay | collected... | reverse complement strand
CGGACGCTCCAACTCAGGGTCCACAACGCCCACGAATTCTGGCAGGTTTCGCAAAAGTTTTTCCAGTCACAGACTGCAAAACACATACAAAGTGGACAACAACAATGTGAACTGGAGGTCCAACAAGCTCGCTGCGTTGCATCGGGAATCAGTATCACCGTTGGCAACGGCAAATGCGTTGCCATCGTTACCGATTACTTTGCCACCTGATTATTCCAATGATAATTACTTTGCTTACTCAGAACATGACTTGAAGGTGAAAAGGACTATGAAAAGGAATAACTCTAACAATAATAACTTCGACGTTAAACTTATGACGGTCGTGAAGCGAGCTGTTTCTAAAACAGAACAGGTCGTGAAGCGGGTCGTTTCCAAAGATCAGATTCCGTTTCCGAAAGCCATTACGTTGAGAAACTCGAAGTCAGAGTCTTCTCTCCAGACTGTGCAGTCCAAGAAAACACAAGGGGGATCAAGTTCTGGAACGGGCGGCTCGTCCGACAGCAATATCACGAATAGGTTGTGGCCAAAATCCATGAAAATATGGGGAAGGAGTCAAACTACCACCACTCTGGTTATGGGCACCGAGCCGCGTGAAGACAAGTCATACAAGAAAATGAACTCTGAAACCTACGAATCGAATAAAATTGTGAACCCCGCAAATCCATATCGCACAACCAATGGAAAAACGTGGTCGCAACTGGATGAATGGCAAGTGCAAAATGAATTGTCGGAGTTGCAAAAAATGCAAAATGAATTGCAAGTGATGCAAATTCCAGCACGGAAATCCGACTTGGAACTTTCACAACCAATACTCAAAAAAGAGTCCATGTTGGGAGGGTCAGTGAGACATACTAGACGAGTTTCTTTTGAAGGTTTCCAGCCGGGTTCTTTCCCAGTTTCCAGTCCTGAAAGTGGAGCCTTTGAAGTTCGCACCCCTGGCAGCGGCGCAAGTGCCTTCACGCCTGCAAAGCGAGACACTTTGGCTGACGAATTTCTTGCGCGTTTCAAAGCCTCAGCTCGGGCTGAAATGGGGAGCCCTGCAAGCGGAGCAAGTACTAGAAGCCCTGCAAGCGGGGCAAGCAAGAGCCCTGCAAGCGGAGCAAGCACAAAAAGCCCTGCAAGTGGGGCAAGCAAGAGTTCTGCAAGCGGAGCCGGTATTAAAAGCCCTGCAAGCGGAGCCAGTATTAAAAGCCCAGCAAGCGGAGCAAGCAAGAGTCCTGCAAGCGGGGCAAGTAGCAAGCGTCGTGACAGTCTGGCCGAGAGTTTCCTGCGCTTCAGAGAAAAGTTGGAGGTAGACAAAATTGAGGAAGAGGGAAGCTCTTTTAACTCCCAGAAAAGCTCTTTCAACTCTCAAAAAAGCTCCTTCAACAGTAACTCTGATCAGAAAAGCTCTTTCAGAATCCCAACAAAAAGATCTTCGGTTTGTTCGAACGTGATGGTCAACGCCTACAGATCCGAGATAGCCAGCGGGGAGAATAAAATCGCCGAAGCCAGGCCATCAAGGTTGATAGACACTCAAAGAATTGGCAACAACTTGTCACTCAAATCCGAATCGAAGATGTTTGATTCATTCAGATCTGAAGCACCAACTTCCAACACTGTTGCTGTCGCTCACAAAGCCGCTGATATGAACACAGCACAAGCAATTGAAAATGTCAGCAGCGCACTCCCAGCTCTTCTATGGGCCATGATCCAGCTGGTATTGACAGTGACTGGTATGACTGGGATTGTGTCTGGACCACTCAACAGGTTCGCCCTGGAATCGTCGAACGTTTCAAAAGGGACTTTTGTCTCTACCCTATCGGCCTCCGTATCTACTGTGAGATCGTCCACAAGTTCTGCTCTTCCGACAGCTCTTTCAGAGGCTTCGGATTGCTCGTGGGTTTCATAAGCGAGAATCGACGTTCCATGGATTGTTGAGTGAGATATCCTCCCTGGAAATCATAGGTCTGGAGATGTTGCCGTATCAAGTCTTTCCGCATTTCTATTTACCGCGTTACGTATTGTGATTCTGAATTCATCAGACTTTCACCACAAGTTTCGCGAGACAGAAACTCCGTGCCTTGACGCAGATCCCAAGCAGGTCTGCGTCTGATCCCAAGCTGCTTGGAGCTGCGAGCAATATACGAATATTATCTAAAAAAATAAAAATCAATCAAACAGCAGTTGCAACATTATTAGCGATTTCAAGTTTCATTACGCTAATAGCTATGATTATATTCTTTGACGTTTTATGCTTTCACAATGAGAATTTGACACCCTAGAAACAGACTCCCATCGTATTTGAATCAATCGTATTTGAATCTATGGTATAAAGTGGTAATTTCCATCGTAGTTTTTGGAATGGTAATTTCCATCGTAGTTTTTGGAATGGTAATTTCCATCGTATTTTTGGATTTTTTTTGGAATGGTAATGCCAGTTTTCTGGAGTAGGTGCAAATTTTGAAATTGCATGATTTTCCATTTTGATTTCCTGGTGGGTCTTTGGGTTAATGTGACCCACGTATAGCGTGCCCGATTCTATGCCGCGGCATAAAAATTCTACTAGTCAATTACTATTATGTCAATTGTACATGGTAAGATGACGCTAGTAGAATTTCTGCGCTCACTTAAGTTCTCAGTTCTGTCTACAGTACAGTTCTGTCTACGATTGTGATTCTGTGACTCTGTCAGATTTCTGAATTACGAAAGCTGATAAGAAGAATCATTGCTATCCATTCAATACTGCCATCTGATGGTTTCATAATTCTGAATTCATCAATGATTTGATCACTCATCATGTAGACCTGATATCAACGAATGATATCCAGGACCATTCCATCATGAATCATTGCAAAAAAAAAAAAAAAGCGATTCGATCACAATAATTTGAAACTTCCTGTGCTATGAAACTTCCTATGCTATTTCTGACATACAAATTTTGGTTTAACAGTGCCGTTATTGTAGCCGAATCTGTGTTTGATTCAGCTACGTTGAGACCATTGTTCATGCAATTTTAGAACTAACCAAAGAAGAATTTGCAGAGCTAACCAGAGGAGGAGAGCTAACAGAAGATCTTTGAAATTGAGAAATCTGAAATAATCAGAAAGAAGAAGAAGCTAAGAACTTAAAGGCTATAAGAACTGACGACCGTAGCGACCCTTGTTCATTTAAATTTGCACTATTTTCAATTTTTGAATAGGTTTATTCGAAAAAAAAAAGCGGCTCATTTTTTTGACAGACGATGAGTAGCCATCGATTGTCATTAATTTCATGAGTCGTATTAAAAAGAAAAAAAAAAGTAGTGATTGATGGATTGAGTGATATTGATTGCGAAAAAAATTTAACAACTGATTTGTGCCGACGAGACTGATTCGTACTGCCAAGGCCAGCAGAGCCAAAATTTTGACAACTGATTTGTGCCGAGCAAAAATTTTCGAAAATAGTTTTCGAAAGTGAAATAATGCTAATTTCTCAGAGAAAAGTCTCTGACAGAGAGAGAATCGAGTCATGATATGAGTTGAACCTCGAACCCTCAAAGGGTCAGATCTGAGATTGAATCTTCAATTATTGAATCTTCAACTATTGAGTCTTCAACTTCTCCGATCTGGAGCCTAGGGGAGTGCAAATGCGACAATCTGTGATCATTTTCGAGCCAGTGTTCGTGGAAGGCGACTCCTCTGTTCGTGGAAAGCGTCTCCTCCAGCTACTAACGGCGTTGGGAAGAAAGCGTCTCTTCCCGTTAGGTTTTTGCGTACAGGTTGCAGCGGCTGAAATCCGAAAACTGGAGGTGAGTGTTGCAGTATATTCACGCTGCAGTATATTCATCGTGCAGTTGTGGTGTGTGTGTGTAAAATGTAGGAGCGCAAACGTTGCAGGTCGTGCCGATTTTTTGTGCGGGAAAAGCCAGGGTTACCGAGGGACTTTCCAGAGTCAGCATGTCATCAACCGTTTTCAATTTGCGAATGTATTGTTTGCGTCTTACAATTCGGTCTTACTCTTTGCGTGTGGAATCTCCAGATTGAAATTGAAATTCCCCTTTTTCCTTTGCGGATGATTTGGTCAGCCTGTGATGTTGCGAGGAATGTTGTCCTCTTGCGGATGGTTTTGCTTCATTGATTTGCGTTTTGAATCTGATTCAAAATCTCATCAATTCCAAAAGTTTTTTTTCCAATCATGAAAGCATTCTGCATCTGAGTCTTCGTGATTCATCTCTTCTCACAGTATTCTTTCTCCACGACTGTTATTTCTTGCACAGTGTCAGAGCCTCTGCAATTTCTCACTGAATTGAATTCTCGATACCTGATTATCAAAGAACACCGAACATAATACGAATTCGAAGATTCTGAATTACTGTTGACATAATCCGAATTCGAAGATTCTGCATCCTCAACATTACCCGAGTTCGAAAATTCTGCATCCATCTATCCCGTATATCGTGCGACAGTAGCAAAAGACAATGCCGCCAACAGTCAACATATGTGTAAATTCTGAGTCGTTCAGAATTAAGATGTCTCGCAACTATTCTCGTGGGCAAGCCCCCATTCTCGTGTGCAACACAGTGACAGGAGTGTTCTCGTCCCGGTGGTTTCTCTTCCTGTTCTTGAATTCCAGTCTTGACGGGACACAGGCAATGAATTCTCTAGATGCAGAACAAGATCTCAGATCAGGAGAAGCCTCTGATCTCACTGCACGAGAAGCCGGGTCTGAATCGTCCAGCGCTGAAAATTCCAATTTAGCGCCGCCGAGTCCCTTAGCTTCAGCGCCGCCGAGTTCGTTGGCCAGTCGAGCTCCCAGTCCCAGAAATCATTTGGGAATGCCCATGTTCGTACAGCCATTATCTCTCCAAACTGCATCCACTATAGGTCAATCTGGGACCCCAGATATTTACTCTTTTGAGTTTTGGAGGAAACTGAAAACAGCAGAATCCCAGTTGCAACCACTGCTCCCGGAAACGATCTCCATTATAAACTCGTCAGGTAAGCGTGTGGACATAAATACGGAGGACTTCTACAATGGGAAAAAAAACAGAGGACTACTTCCACAGGGACAGTCAACCTTTACGGGAGATACCGCAGATAATATGCCAGAGTCGAAGTATAACCTTTTGTTTTGGTTCAGTATAGGTTTTTGCGTGGTAAATTTTCAGAACTTGCGTGGTAAATTTTCAGAACTTTTGCTGTCAAATTGCCATAACATCCTCCATGAGCCAATGAATCCAGTCATTAGAAATTTGAAAATTGAATTTTCCAAATTCTTAAAAATGCAGGTACTCTAGCAAAAAAACCCGCCCCGCACCTTCACAGGGGGAGAAAGATTTACGAAAGCTGAAAAAGAAGATGCGAGAGGTTTGGGCTATCGAAAAGAAGCTTCACCAAGGCGAAAGACTCGACCCACAGGAGTCTGAGAAACTGGAGAAGAAAACGGAATTGGAATCACAGTTGAGCAAAATGGAATCGCAATTTCTCAAACGAGGCAAGAAAGTGGAATCAGAGTCTAAGAAAGTGGAATCCGAGCCGTCCAAGAAAGTGCAATTAGCGGAACCACAATTAGTCTCAGAAGCGCAATCGCTCACAGGGGAGGAGAGACTGGAAGCGCAACCGCTCACAGGGGAGGAGAGACTGGAAATCGTGCGACAACAGCTGGAGAGACTAGGAATTGCGCAACAGCAGCCTGAAGAATGGGAAACTGTTGACGCGAAAAAGATCGAGATGGATATCGATGCGAAAAAGATCGAGATGGATAACTCTATCGAGACAGCTGCTCTACAGTCCGAGAGTGAGACGGAACTAGACTCTGATCAGCAACATCAAGTACATCATCCCGCCGGTCTTCAGTTTGAGAGTCATATCGCGCAGGTCGCACACCAGCAGCAGTACCAAGATAGACCAGCTCTCTCAGAGCCTTGGTATCACACTTCTCATTGCGGCATTGAATGCCAGGAACATTCTCCTCGGGACGGTGGTAGTTCTTCTGATAGCAATAGTAGTGCAAGTCTTCCTTGCTGGGAGGGTGATTCTTCTTGGGGTAAGGAAAATAATAATTCTTTTTCACAACCTGCTCTCGACAAATCCCCACGAAGCAAGTGGTCGCGTATACTTGCCACGAGTGAAGAGAAAGTGCTACTTCTGCCAGCTACTGGGGCGAGCAGTAAGGCTGCGGCTCCAAGTGGGCCTCCATTCGATGTGGTGCCAAGAAAAAAGGGAGTAGCATCTGCTGGACCGCATGGACCGCCAAGAAGCAAGGCTGGACCGCCTCCTGCTGGACCTCCTCCCTGTGTGCCACCTCCCTGTGTGCCAGGTAACAATACAGTTACTAAGGCATCTGCTGGAACAAGTTCTCCATTTTGGCCGCCGGGCAGCAAGGCGTGTGCTCCAAAGTCTCCACCAAGAAGCAAGGCATGTGCTCCAAAGTCTCCATTGGTGCTGACATACAGCAACAATGCAGAATCTTCTAACAATCTTCTTAACAATGCCGAAGTCAACAAAGAAGAAGGATCTCCCAGCAAGACTTCCAACGGAGGAAGTGACGGAGAAAGCAGACAAGCTCCTTTCTTCGACACTAGTTTATGGTCCAACCTGAAAGAGCTTTGTGTCAATGCCGGGTGTGATGGTTTCACGGTTCCACACGATTATGATCAGAACCCGGAACATCGCGCGTTTTGGTTAAGACACCGGGTACAGTTCGTCGTCAACGGACAACTGATTCAAGATGAAGATTCTGAGACGCTTAGCAAAATTTTGCGAAAACACATGAATCAGATGGAAAAGAAAAAAACACAAATATCAAATCTTCTGACGCGGAACCAGAGTCCATTCCTCTCTTTGAAAGATTCAAGTCCAACAGTTGGAGTCATTTCTATTTCTGAGAGTCCAATTTCCGAGAGTCGGAACATGATAGAAGGAATGGAAGAAGGTCGGTATGAAGTTCTTTCGATAAAACCGCAAACCAAGGTCGAAATGATGCCCGTGATTCACAAAGATTTTCCCTTGTTTGATCCGAGTGAAACAATCACTCTACCGCAAGTTCAACGGAACAGATTGGAGTCCGAATTTCTTCGCTCGAATAGAAGGCATGAGAGATGGAATACAGAAAGATGGACTGAAGAAAAAATGACAATCGGTCTTTCTCCCCTCTTGAATGTTTCTAACGAATTTATCGCAAGCATGTTCCGTACAGACCCGCAAGAACAACAAGAACCCGAAACCACCGCATTGAGAACGGCTCTCGATATAATTCAGGAAATGAGAAAGATGCGAAGCGATCAAGAGATGATTCATTATGTGAGTCAAACACTGGGAATGCACGAAATTTCTAATTTTGGAGGTTCGTATGATGAACCTGGAAGTTCATATGAACCGGGAGGAAAAGCCCCGGGGGCGAAAGGATTGTATCTCCCCTCTTTCACGTTTTCGACCACACAGGAAATGTTAATATACGGTCAAAGGCCAGGTGTTGTCAGCAACAGTGTAAAAGTGCCGTGTTTGGTGTTGAAGCATCAGAGTCCAATTTCAATGTCCTCAAAGCAGAGCTCTTCGAAGCAGAATTCCCCCGTAAGAAATTCAAATCATCTTCTACAAGAAGCGATAAAGGCTCTCCAATCCAAGAAAATTGAAGTGACCACTCTAAAGAGTGCTGCAGGGGGCGAGGTGAAGGGATTATATCTCGTTCGATTGGACCAACCATTCTTCCAAAAATGTTTGGAGTCCGAATATCAAACCGACGGAAGTCCTGGCTCTTCCAAATTCGGCAAACATTCCATGTTCGGTAACAATTCTTCTCGTTCCTCTCGTTCCTTCAATTCACATGACCAGTTCTGGTGGCACAGAGATGACAATACGCAGACTGTGGCTGATTGTGTTGGGAGATATAATATCGCGCATCTGTTTGTCCCTTACAATTATTACTTGTCGAACGCTGTTGGTGTGGAGCCAAACCGTTTTGAAAACGCAGAGTTAGATTCTGATATCGGGAGGGGGATCTATGGACAGGACCCAAACTATCGAGACGGATCACTCGATGGACAGCACAGAAGGCTCAAAGTAAGTGTCAAAAGGCATTTGAGTTTCAATCCAGAAAGCCTACAAGAAGACTCTCGTTATTCTGGACAAGAAGGAAGTTTGTATTTGTCTGGAAACGATTCGTCTCCAGATCTCCTCGCAAAACCTATAGATCTCAGATCGGTATGGTCAATCGCCATCGTCGCCGGAAATGGTCCAAATGTCAATGGGCATCTCAATTCGATGCCGCGTGAAATCATTACATTTGGTCACGTTTCTGAATCTGATTTAGACAACAATGCCAGTGCGGATCCGAGTTCAAATCCTGACAATAACATTGGCATTTTAGGTGGATCTGGTTTGAATCCCTACACTGACCAACATGGTCATGTTCGTGAAAAAACTGAAGAAACTGAAGACTGTGACGAAAGAAATTCTCAATCCCAAGATTGGCAGGAAAAACTCTCCCTCTCAAGCCTGGTGACCAAGGCTTCAAGAAACGGCAACCGATCAAATTCAAGAGTGGGAAGATTCAGAAAGAACCACCGTACTTGTCGTGGAAAGAAAAAAGTTACACCGATAGTTATTCCTTCTGGCCCTGCATTTCAGCCCACCGAGATCTGGAATAGCTTCGGTCCTGTCTCGTCGAATTCTGATTCAGAAGACTGGGACAAGCGAGACGCTGATGGTGAAAAACGAAGAAGTTCACGCAATGCTGAGCGGAGTCGCAATGCTGAACAAAGTGAGCCCAGAAAAAAAAGGCGTCCTTCAAAAAAGAAAAGGGATGCATCAAAAAGAAGAATGTCAATGGGAGATGGGCAAAACACTGAGGCAACAACAACTACAAGAGCAGCGAGTCGAGCAAAGAGTCGATCAAAGAGTCGAGAAAAGAGTCGTGACAAAAAGCAAGCGTCATCAACTTCAAGAAATGAAAAACCCGAAACAAAGACTGTGATCATATACCCAAGCTTCGATGAAGAGAATGGGTTCTCGATGGGCCGTGTGAGCTCCGAGAGTTGGCTCGAGGAGGGTCTGCAAGAAAAGTTCGGAATCCTTGAGATCGCGCGAAAAAGAAGCGAGAAAACGACGTTTTTTAGGCTGGAGTGAACGCAACTGCAAAAAAGAGAGAAGGAAAGTAGTTGGTTGGCGTAGTATTCAATGATGTATGGGGCCCCTGTATGTATGATGATATGTTCCATGACGCATATGATGATTTTCACGACAAATGACGATTTTCACGGCCTTCGATTGGAGCCAGATGAGTGTAAACTTAAAATACGAAAATCCATTATCGGAATGATACCAACAGGGCATGATGAGATTCCAGCCGAGTTGGAGGTTCCAGCAGGGCAGCAAGACAACTTACACGCCTTCGTAGGTTACACGCCTTCGTACCTAATGACGACCATTTTCCATAAAAAAATCGATTTTCATCTGAGAGTCAGACGCTTCTATATAGATCCACGCGTATGGTAGATCCAGTGAGTCTTCCATTGAGAAAGAGATCCAATGAGTACCCTCATCCGTTGAGTAGCAAAAAAAAAAGAATCCAGATGGGTTCCAAGAATCCAGATGGGTTCCAAGAATCCATTGAGCAATAGCAGAATCCAGTGGGATTCATATGTGTATGAGAGATTATCAAAAGACTAAATTATCAATTGCGAACTTCATCTATTTCATTCAATGTATTCTGTGATGTCGATGTATTCGACACAGACCCATGTTGCAGAGGCGTTTCGAGGAAAACTGTTCTCTCAGCAAGGATCAAGGGCATCGAAAATCACATTTGCAATGATTTGCGAGGTTAGTGGTGCCTATCAGGTTTTTTTGTTGCGTGAATTTTTCCATGTCTTTTGCGGTTGAACTTTTTTTGCGACGCAAGAAATTCCCTATATAGTAATAGCTCAGTCTGAGCAGTGTACTGAGAATTCACATTCCAGAAACTTAAAGAAAACAAAAACAGAGACTTCATCATTCGTTGATTGATTCTGTCATCATTCGTCGACTGATTCTGAATTTCTGAAAGATTTCGTATTGCAAAAAAGAATTCTCAAAGCAAAACGGCACCATCACAAGAAAACAAAATGCGGTTCTGGACTCAAGTTTGGGCTTTTGGGAGCGATTGTTTGCAGTTGGGTTGGTTTACCAATTGGATGTCAAGTTATCGTGGAGGTACTCGGTCTCAGTTGGGTGACTCCCATACGGATGTATCGCTGACGGCTCTGCTTCTGGAGGGTCTTCTGAAGCCTCCCGAAGCCAGCACGTCTTCCACTGTCAGGATTCCAACCTTATCCGAATTACAACAAAAGTATCCCGTACTGCCAGAAAAAATCCAAATTGTGAATTTGGCAGGCAAAATCCATGCGGAAGCAAAGACAGAAGAAACACTAAAAACCCTGATGGAGGGGCAGGGATTTTCTACAATGACCGCCGAGGGATGTCATGAGGTTAACATACGTTGTTTTAAACATATGTTGGCCTTATCTGATCGTGAATCTGGAAAAGAGTGCAGTTTAGAAGAAAAGGTTAAAAAAATCATTGAAGTTCCAGAAGAATATGCACACGTCCGCGAATATTCTGATGACGGCAAGTGGTGGGATCAGCTTGATCACTACAAGTGGTGGCTGGACAACCGCGTGAAATTGGTTCTGAATCGCAATATCCTAGAAAATGACACTCCACTGTATGCGGCACTCGGGGAGGCGATGTCGCAAGGAATGTATGCAACAGAGCCTGCTTCTGTTGAAGAGTTGGACACAGCATTTGCATCGATGAGTCTCCAAACAGATCGGGGCCCGACGGCCATCGAAGGACGAACAGATCAGGCGATGCACATGGAAGGAGTGGAGGAGACGCCCATTGTGGACCTTGGAATGGTGGCCGAAGCAAGGTCAAGGTCAATGAGTGATGACATGCCTGGTGTGATGCCAGGAGCATCAGACGCGTCTTCCCGCTCTGCAGGCATGGTTCAACCAGCTCTGCAGGTGATGCCATCCTCAATTCAGTTCCCTCCTAACACTTTCAAGCCCAAGACCACCGTCATAATCACTCTCATGATAGAACAGGACAACAGGGAATTGTATTATCGCAACTTTGCCACTTTTTTCGACGATGTTTCTGGCGACAACAATGAAATCCAAACTTCTTACAGGCCAAATAGTCACGAGCCCACGGAAAGGTCAGTGAAAATCCACAGCTTAGGTATATCGGCGCTCGCCGACATGAGCACTGCTGACCGCCGCGCTATGATGGATCCGAGGCATCCAACGAATCGTCAGGCTTTGGACATTGTCGAGCTTGTGCGGATGAAGACTTCAAAAAGTCCGGAACTTTCATCCGAAAATCCCGAAATCGAAAAGCATGTGCCTTTCACCGATGACCAAATGCACACCTTTCTGCGCCAAAAACACGGATTGGAACATAGATCTCAACCGACAGTGTATCCGATCGCTTTCAAAAATGAATTGTGGCAGAACGAAGAGAAGAGTCGGATGCATGTGAAGCCTTGTTTAATTCTGAGAAAACATCCTGATACTGTTATGGCAAGACGTCGCGGCGCTGGACTTGGTGGACCTTCCGAGTTAAATTCCATCATCACCCAAGGGCCAGATGCGAAAACGATCAGACAAATGTTGGGCGAGCTCAAAATCGAAATAACGGAGCATTATCCAAAGATGGAGAGCTCAAAATCATATCCTATTGCTAAAGATGGAACGTTTCTTGGCCCTCCGCTCTACCTTGTTCGTCTGGATCAAGATTTTTTCACACAGTATGAGAAGCCAATTGATTTGAAAGGATTGCCAAATGATTTAAAAGGATCTGGATCTGGTCCTCCACAAAAGAGGGAAGCAAAACCTTGGACAATCTTCCACGCGTATCGGTTGTTCAGCGACGACCCGCCGTTGTTGGATACGGGGGGTGATGAAAGCAGGAATGGTCGTGCTCTCCATGATATTTTCTTTGAGCATAATTATAGCCAATTACCGTACAGAGAGTTCTTTATCACGCAAGACTTCTATTATGGTGACGGAATCAAAGTCATTCGCTCTCTTCCGGCGCCTGAGTCTACCGATGGACACCCAAACTCGGAATTTAGAGAATTGTTTTTTTCGAGACACAATTCCATTGCAAATTCGAATTCTCAGAAGAACATGTTTAAGCCCGTGTGGACGGTTGCGACAGTTTGGTCGCCATCTGGCCCAACCCGTGAACCGGTTCCAAGGCATGCCTTTCGAAATAGATGGACAGGAAATGCCAATGAAATGATTTATTTCGGTCTCGCCGCTAATTCCGATTCGAGTGATCGTGAAAGAAGTGGTCCTGAAAGAAGTCTTGAAGCCGATTCGAGTGATCCTGCCGATTCGAGTGATCCTGAAAGACAAGAATCGAGTGATCCTGAAAGACAAGAAGCCCCACACCGACAAAAAATCGTAATGATTCCACAACATCCAATGAGTGAGGCGAAATGGCGCTCATCTAGTAATCACATCGGCCCGCAGGATCTGGTACGGCTAAGGACGGAAGTGGATAAGTATATTCAGTTGGGATAGTTTCTTTACAATTATAGACAAAAAAAAATTTTTTGGAAAGAGAATTTCTCGAAAGACAATTTTATTTGAAAGAGTCTCTGTAGGACTCTGTGATTGCTCCTCAAAGGCTCTGTGAAAGAGTCTCTGTAGGACTCTGTGATACATTCTCACTCTCTGAAAGTCTCTGAAAGAGTCTATATGACGTTCATTCAAAAAGTCACAAAAAGGGCAGATTCATAAGCTATGTGATTCATGCCGTCAAGTCCTTTCTTTACACTCAGAATGTTGCTGAAGAAAAGTATTGAGAGACAGAAGCAGAGACAGAAGCTGTCTTTGTTCATTTGGCAGCATTCGCTACCTGAGTGACTCATTTCACGTCGACTCTTCAGACTTTATTAAAGAGTCGACCGCAAAAATGCATAAACACGTCCTGACTGCATTAATCCCAGTCATAGACTGCCAGACTTGATTCAAACCCAGATTCTTGCCAGCTTTGCGTCGTATACGTTCTACCGTGCGTAAGTAATGTACGGTAACACGGCATCGAATATGATTTGACACGGCATCGAATTTGCCATTGATTGAGTTATACCCTGTTGCGCCAGATAAATTGTCGCTTTCACACGCTAAGTTTCACACGCTAAGTTTCACACGCTAAGTTTTCATACGCTAAGTTTTCATACGCTAAGTTAAACATCGTGGATTGTCAATGTTCTACCAAAATCGTATGATCCATGCCGGAGCCATGCCGGTCCGTGCTGGTCACATCCATAATGAAATTTTACACCGAATGATGTGAGGGCTCACGTTGTTCGGCTACCTCGATTTACCATTTGAATATTTGGTGTCTGAAAGTTCTGACTTCAGAATTTGACGCAGCTGGAAAGAGTCGTGTGTTCCGAGAGTCGTGCTTTCGAACAGGAGTTTGCGAATTTCAATCAATTGTCAAATTTGGCAGATTTTGGCTTGATCGGTCAGCGGGGAGAGTGAAAAAGCTTGATGAGAGATTCAGACTCCGTTTCCATTCCAACAATACTGGAGCGAGCTCAACAACTGAATTGTGTGGAGATTTTTTTCACAATTGTGGAGAGCACGGGTCATATTGATGATATTGCGCGCTTCATATAATATGACATATTGCGAGTTGTTATTGGCAAGCTGTATTTTAAGTGCCAAAAACGTGTCAAGTGAGTATACTACAGTTTTGCGCTACATATCATAATTCAGTTGGAATGAATGATAATCTGATTCCCAATTTAATCTGCAGGGACAGAGTTGACCTGTGAGGCTGTGATGATCAAAGTGATTATGATTTATCACGGGTTCCATGACTGATATACATTGAAGCTTTTTTTTTTCTTGGCATAAACTTTGAAAGGCTTCCTTGAGATGAGCTGAGCTGAGCTGAGCTGAAAATTGAACTTATCTTTGTCTTTGTTCAGTCTGAGTTATTTAAAGCAGAAAACTTGAGTAATGGAGGAACAGGATTCGTTGGACTACCAGAGTGCTGATAGCGTCGCTAACCAGTCGTTTGACAGTCTCGCTAACAGGTCGCTTGACAGCGTTGCCGGATCCACCAGTGTCAGGGACAGAAGCGATCTGAAATCACCAGTACCATCGGCCGATGACATCGCTGGCGTGCCAATTGTCATGGGCATGACAACAGATGAGGCAGTGGAGGCAGCCGATGCTTATCGTGGCTCAAATATAGCATGGACATGGAAAGAGTTGGAGGGCAAGACAAAAGCGATACCATTCATAGCGCGTCAAGCCTTTGTACACAGACTGTCAAAGTATTTGCTGGGCGAGATGGACACTATCCAGAATAACGATGGGGAAAGCAATAGTATTCTGGGACGGGGGGATGCGTCTCTCGCAGATATCCAGAGTGGCAAAGAGGCGAGCCTCGATAATGCCAAGAGTGGTCAGCAGAGGCGAATGCCTTTCCCACCTCCGATTCTGTCACGGTTAGACGTTGCTGCTGGTGGAGCTAGCAGCTCACATGTTGGTGGAAAGGAGGCTACCAGTCTACGCTCCTTTGAAGAAAAGACGCTGATGGATGATAATATTGACGCAGATGGAATGCAGACAGGCTCTTCAGGCTCCAGCAACAGCATGAATGCAGGTCACAGAGTGCTACCAACATCGTCGTTTTCCAGCAACAGCATGAATGCAGGTCACAGAGTGCTACCAACATCGTCGTTTTCCAGCAACAGCATGAATGCAGGTCACAGAGTGCTACCAACGTCCTCACTTTCCAACAACGGCATCAATCCAAACAATGAGGATAAAGCTAAGTCACAAAGTGAGAAAGCTATGGACTGGATGAGGCGACGACTTGAACCTCGAAGACAGGAGCTTGTCAAGAAGTTCCCCACTTCAACAGCCGGGAAGTACTCGAGAAAGCACCAGGAACTCTTCAAATCCTTTCACAAATGGGGCGTGATGCTGAATATGAGCCGTTTCAAGGATGCCATTGTGCCAGACGGCGGCTCTATCAGGGGGTGGCCAAAGACTTCTGACGGAAGCCATTTGCTGTCAGAACCGATGCGCAATATCATCACGAAATGCCTGGAGTCGATGCCAGAGGAACGGTGGAAGAAGTACAGGGAAGTCCGGCATGACAAGCAAGAAACGGATGAGTCTGTCATCGCCTTACATCAGAGAAACATGAATAAAATTGCAAGAATGGATGCCACTTTGACGCAACTTGCCACCCTTTACTACTGTCAAGAATTCAAGCTCACCGCAGATGATGAGGCGAAGCAAGGTATATTAATTTTTGAAGTCTGGTCTTAATATCCTTGGGCTTCGATGCCCGGGCGCAATAATTCAAATGGCGTCGTCTGTAATTGTCAATTACAGACGGTCGTTTGTTGTAACTTGTAATTGTGTCACCAAAAAAAAAAAAAGGTATTTTAAACGAAAGTATTCAATCTCTCGAACTTAAATGCTCAACTAAAATCCTCAGATACGGAACCAAATGGGCAAAATTCCAAGCGGCAGGCTGCAGATTCCGGCTCCAGCAACGACGCAGGCGAACCACCAGCAAAGAGGCCAAATGTGTCGAATTCATTCTCGCAGGGGAGAGCAAGTGGGTTGCCAAGCCAGGATAAGGATAGCCAGTCAGGCAGTGATGATAGTTTCCTGAATTTCGTCCCGAAGACGCACTATGGATTGGAAAACCTAGGAGAAGACGCTTTTGTGGCAAATGCTTTAATGAAGGGAATGCAAGAAGCTGAAAATGAGAAAAAAGAGGCACTCAGAAACAGACCTGCGGTGAACGAAAGACAAAGTCCACAACGTGGCGCTGGACCTCGGAACACATCGCCGTTTGCGACCAATCGTGGTACTGGAAGTGTGAACAATCGTGCTGCTGGAAGTGCGAACAATCGTGCTCCAGCACACGATGCCGGAAACGACGCTGCTGATGGAGACGATGTTAGCGCTCACACGCTTAGTCCAAGTAACGGCTGAGCAGCCTGTGGCGTCAAACTGAGGTCGTGGCAATTGACTCCAATCTTGCAATCTTAAGACCAGCTATCAGTTGATTCATCTGTGTTTCTCTCCTTTTTTCATTCTCCTCTTTCTTCATCTGGTGTGACAGAAAAAAACGCCTTCTCTAACATAGCTATTCATATTAAGTGACATGTCAAAGTTTTCATAGTTATTCAGAACTGACATAAATTCGGATCCGCTAACTCCATTCCCTTTCTCGAATTTCATACTCATGCTGTTCTTCTTTAAATTTACGTATTTCCGTAACTTTTCTTCTTTTAAAATAACGTGTAAGTGTGATTGGAAATTGTTGTCGAATTCGATTGAGTTTGTCATTTGGTGGCGCAGAGATTGTAATCTGTTTACGGTTTTTTTTCAGCTAAGTTTGAAACTTTCACAGCTTCTTTCGAGAGATTCAAACTTGAATTGGTTTTATTCTGGGTCGTCTCATTGTTACAAAGAGATGACTTGGCCACTGTTTGATGTTACTGGAGACATTGACAACGTTTGAGAATCAGAGATCGTATCCGTTTTGGAATCGCAAAGGGAAATGCTCAAACTCAAGTGTCCCTCCACAACAACGACAGTGATTCTATCTGCATTGTTCTCGCTGCAATTTTTTCAGGAGATTCAAGAAGTATTCCTGTATTTGGTGTTATCGTCCATGTTCCATTTTCCCTGCAAGATTGCTGAGAATTGAGCGCGAAAGTGTCGGAGAAAGCAACTTCTTGTAGGATCCTGACTCTCGTGTTTCTGGTGTTTTCGTTAATGGAGGAACTCGAGAAATGCTATTCTTGAGTCTGATTACGTCTTTGGCAACTGTCAGAAGTCTGAGACCAAGATCTTTTTGCAAAAGAAAGCGCCTGCAATGATTGTTATCATTTTCTGGCCCATTCAATATGGCCAAGTCAAGATCATTCTGTCAGGTGACAAATGTCATTTTTGCGAAGAAATGGAGTGACAGAGTTTTCCATTCCTGAGTGTTGTTTTTGCGAAGTTTTTGCGATCCTGAGTCTCTCTTTTCAAAAGAAGAGTTTTGTCAAGAAGAGTTCTGTGGTTTGATCTCTCCATTATGCAATTGTGCATCTCAGCTGTATTCGAGAATCGAGTCTTCCAAAGTCTATCACAGTTTAAAGTTTCCAACAGCCTTGATTGAATGTAACCCTGTAAAAATTTCATTTTTCAAGAAAAATCGTTTCTTAACATCAAAAAGACTGAACATCTGACATCAATCATTATCGTGAAGCTTACGAGTTTCTAGAAGACCAAGTCGAGAGTCTTGAGACAAAATCAGAAGTCAGAGTCTGAAAAGCATCAAAATCGAAAATGACGCAACTTCAATTTCAGGGGAAGAGCTTTAAACCGGTTGGCAGGATTCAGGTCGCAACGATTCTGTCTCTTTCTTCGATTGCCAACCTGTCAACTGAGGCCGTTGGCGGGCGTTCTGAGTCTCCAGGTTCGAATCGTTCTCGCAGTAACAGTCCGAACCGGTCTCGCAGTAACAGTCCTGACCGTTCTCGCAGTAACAGTCCTGACCGTTCTCGCAGTCGCAGCCCAAGTAGTAGTACAAGTCACAACGATCGTTCTCGCAGCAGCAGCCCAAGTAAGGAGCATGATTGGTACAACTACCACAACATTGAGAAGGTCGATTGGAACTACTACAACAACAGTGAGGACGCGAAGGTCGATTGGAACTACTACAACAACAGTGCGGACGACTGGTCCGACGAATCCAAGTCTATCGAGAATGTGACTGCTAAGCTGGAGGGTGCTTGGTACAACCACCACAACTACAACAACAGTGAGGACGATTGGTCCGACGAACCCAAGTCTATCGAGAACGTGAACACTGAGGACATCGACTCGCCCAAAGACAAGTCCGACTCCAAGAACGATTGGAACCCAACTGATCCGATTATCACAATCGAGAAGGTGAACTTGGACTCCAAGAACGATTGGGACCCAACTGATCCGATAATTACAATCGAGAAGGTGCAGAACGGGCTGGATTGGAACCCAAAAACCAAGTGCACGCCCGAAACAAAATTCTGCCGGATGCATATCATGTTCAAGGACGAATACATGGACCGGCAGGTGGAATGGTTTTGGGACTCTGTGGAATTTGAGGGGAAAAAATTGGGCGACCAATGGCTCCCGTACCGCAAACAAATGCGTAATGTGTGGCCTGCTGACGATCCGCACCTGACCATGGTCGAAATCACGAATATGGCGCAATCTGAAAAAAGGAACGAAATTGTATCGCAGCTTGTCCCTGTATCCCAACTTGTTCCAGTCGTTTCTGAAGATGGTACTTCTACAAATGTCGTTTCGAAAGACGGTTCTGAATCGTCAACGAACAACGAGCACAAAGTCAACGAGTTCCCCAACACAGTGAGAACCGCGCTGCTGGAATTTGCTACCGATCTCGGGCCAGGAGGACTCCAACTAACGAATCCGACTCGGTCCGAACGACCGGGCTCCGACAAATGTCGGTCCGACAAATGGCGTCTTGATATGGGTGGTTTCATTGCTCGTTCTTTTGAGTTCGACGGTGCTCAAATCAACGAACCGATGGAAAAATTCAGAACGAAGATCTACAAAGCCCTGGGAAGCGCGTGGGCACCAACGCCCGCCAAAGACAACAAATCACGCGCGAATTGTTATGATGCGAATGGCAAACATGTATTCGACATTCCCGGTCACTCTTTCGGCAGAGGAAAACGTGAGTTTCACATCTCCCTCATGCAGTGGAATACATTGTTGGATGTGTCTGAACACGAAACCGCCACGGCTTTAAAGCACAAGATCCGAAACACCAAAAATGGACCGTTCAAAGCCGAGAAGACGGTCCCGATCGCGAAATATTGCGGTTCTCCATTGCCAAAATCGACGAACCCTGAGTGCATGGCATTTGTGGAACATGTGAAGGCGGAGTTGGTGGCTGGAATGGATAAAACTGGCGTTTTCGATAACGGTTGGGTGGGTCTCGATGAATATACCGGAAAGGAAATCAAAGTCATCGTCAGTTTCTCTGCTGATGATTATGGAGTGGAAGTTCCAGATTATGGAACGGAGGTTTTCGATCAGAAAGTTCCAGAGGAGAAACCCGATCAGAAAGTTTCGGAGCAGAAAGCCGATCAGAAAATTCCGGAGCAGAAAACCGATCAGAAAATTCCGGAGCAGGAACCAATCATACAACTCGACGGCGATAAAGAAAATGTGCCGACTCAAGTAAGGCGTGATCATTTGCCTGGTAAGCAGGCAGGAGCCAATGGACCATTGAATGGTGGTGGTCACAAAGAAAACAGGCAGCCAATCGTGCCTCGGAATCAGGAAGGAGGTATTGGTGATGGCAACAAAGAAAATACGAAGCCGATTCTGTCTGGGATTCAGGGAGGAGACACTGGCGATGGTGCCAGTCACAACGAAAAAACAAAACCAATCGTCTTACCTAAAAACGAGAACAGAAATCCACAGACGCCCGAGCAGTCGATGCTTCATGATTATCCATTGCGTAATCAGGGTGGTACACAGTTTTCGCCGCACACGACAATGGCAATCGTGCCTGTTACCGACTCTGCGTCTCAGCCGCACGCGACCATGACAATCGTGTCTGTTACTGATCCTGGCACTGAAGACAGGATCATGCGCACACAGGATCAGGGCAGTGGTGACTCTGATAAAGGAAGCAGGATGGCGCCGAGCATGCGTGATCAGATGCATGGCAGTGGTGGCTCTGACAAGGAAATCAGGAAGAAAGAAACCAGCAACCTGCTGGGTGGCAATGGTGATTCCGTGAACGAAAGCAAAAAGCTGGCATTGCATGATCAACACAGCAGTGGCGATTCTGCGGAGGAAGCCAAAAAACTGGTCTTCCGTCGCCAGGGCAGCATTGGCGATTCTGCGAATGAAAGCAAAACTCTGGCATTGCATGATCAACACAGCAGTGGCGATTCTGCGAAGGAAGCCAAAAAACTGGTATTGCGTCGCCAACACAGCAGTGGTGATACTGCGGAGGAAGCCAAAAAACTGGCATTGCATGATCAAGACAGCAGTGGCGATTCTGCGAATGAAAGCAAAAAGCTGGCATTGCATGATCAAGACAGCAGTGGTGATTCTGCGGAGGAAGCCAAAAAGCTGGCATTGCATGATCAAGACACCAGTGGTGATTCTGCGAATGAAAGCAAAAAGCTGGCATTGCATGATCAAGACAGCAGTGGTGATTCTGCGGAGGAAGCCAAAAAGCTGGCATTGCATGATCAAGACACCAGTGGTGATTCTGCGGAGGAAGCCAAAAAACAGGTCTTGCGGCGCCAACACAGCAGTGGTGACTCTCATAAAGACATCAGGGATCCGGTCTTGCGGGATCATCAGGGTGCGAAGAAAACACCTGTCCCTGGTGACGATCCCGGTGGAAAAAAGCGGCAGCCTGGCGCGCCTCCGAAGAAATTCAAGCCGCCTATACGGTTACCGACTACTCCTGACAAGACGCCAAATAATGACCCCACGACGTCAAATAATGACGCCACCAGCAGTGCACCAGAGAAGACTGGCTTCCTTGGTGTCTGTATTGCCGCCTTGATCGTCGCAGTGTTGTTCTGATTCTGAAGATTCCTCATTCTGAACATTCTACCTCTGCTTTGACGAGAGCGACGCTAGCAATACCGTCAATGAAGACAAAAATGCGTCAACGTAAGTAAGTGATCAGTGAAACTGGTCTCAAAGTAAGTAAGTGATCAGTGATAAGGGTTCAGTGGTCATAACACAAGGATGCAGTAGTTGTAACAGTAGGTAGTCGGTGCGTTTCAAAGTACAAGTTGTGCAAGTAGTCAGTAAGTTACAAGTAATTTGTACGTTTCGAAAAAACGATAAATGTTTCAGAAAAGTATGTTTCGAAAAAGTACAGAGTAAATTGAGAAAGGTCCAAGCCCCAGGGTCCTGTTTCTCGATTTCAAAAAAAAAAAAGACACTGTTTCTGGAGAAAATCTGCGAGTCGGAGTTCCGAACTCGCAGAAATAAATCGCAGAGATGGCAAGACATCCATCCTTCTCTATCCCTTCTCTATCCATCAGAGGATATCCTGGCATCGCAGGACATCGGCACAAGGAAGTCGTCCAGCAGACAGGGACAAGGGAGCCAATTATGATTCGACTGAATCTGAATCCCCAGGCAAGGGACAAAGAAGCCAATTATGATTCGACTGAATCTGAATCCCCTAGTTTGAAGAGGGATCAGCATTATCCGACAAGCGATTCCGCTTGAGAAAGAAGAGCAACGGTCGGCGCATATAGTAAAGTTACGTCGAGCGAATCCTTCAGGTATTGTCCCAAGAAATCGAATCGTAAAGATTCAGAATGTGCTCTGTTATCTTATTCGTGTTACACGTAGAGACTCATCAGAGGCACAGTGGAAATAATTGAGAATCTATCGATTTCAAAGCAAAGTGGCTGAGAATTTAGAAATGTTTCCAAAGCAAAGCGGTTGTTGGCAAAGGAGCTGAAAAGAACTACTAGAGAAAATTATAATGGTCTAATGGTCGTACATCAAGAGTTCCTGTCAGGAGCGAAACTCTCAGAGGCTATCTGTAGTCGATTAAGGATGGGTGAAACCGAAGTCGGTGGAATGAAGTGAGCAGCCTCGAGTCTTGCAACGCATTGTTTCTGAAGTTAATGTATTGCCAATAATTGTTCTATGTTCTGTGTTCATTCAGTTTTTATGTACCCCATATGTTTGGCCGGCAAGTATTGCCAATTGAATTTCGGAAGCGACAAGGGACACAGAAAATTTGAATCCGTACATATTGCAGTTGTCACGTGCAGGATGTCAGCGTCATATTCATACAAAACATATTCAATTGCAAAATCATATCAGTGTCGGCATCAGATGGATACAATTTCAAAACATAACACAAGACTTCGGCGTCAAATTTATTCTGTGAGACGAAACACAATGCCAATGTTGTCATGACATTGTCGCAACGTTGTTATAATGCTCAATTGTTGTATTCGCAGGACAGTAGTTACGGCCAGGAAGAAGACAGAGTCAAGGCAGACTCAGAGTCAAGATAGCGTCCTTGAAAATGGCGCAACAACTTGGATCGAAGATGATAGTGAGCCCTATCGTGAAGCTGGGTGGCAAAATTCGGATGGGTGGCAGGGTCCCGGTCGTTGTGACAGTGATTGTTTGGATTTACGCCGGGTTCCTGAATTTTGGCAAGGCTGAATTTTCCCGTCGTTCCTTCTGGTACGGATCATCATACCCAGGATCATGGAGTCCAAATATCAAGATAACTGTGGAGAATGGATTTGGCAGCGATCCAAGTGCCAAATGCACCCCACAAACACAATTTTGCCGGATGTATATTCTGTTCAAAGACGATAGTATCACACAGGGACACGATCAATTTTGGAACAATGTGAATTTCGAGGGCGGAAAGCTGAAAGATCGAGAAGTCTCTTTTGGATACAATGGTGCAAAAAAAAGAAAATTGTCTTCATTTGCTCCAGCTGGTAACCCGCATCTAACAATGGTCGAGGTTGTGAATTTTCCACAGTCTGACAAAAGAAATGAAATCGTCGAACAGTCTGAGTCTGATAAAAGAACATACGGTTTCTCACACAACAGGTTTACGGATGAAACGGTGAAAAATGCGTTAACACAGTTCGCAAATGATTTCGCGGGAAAAGGCCTGCAGCTGATAAATCCAACATGGCGACTCGATATGGGGAAATTTATCGCGCGAACGTTTGAGTTCGATTCGAAAACAGTGAGTGGGCCCATGGGGAAGCTGCGTACAACGATATACAGAGCGTTGGGGAGCGAAAAAGCGCCGGCGCCCAGCAAAAACGGCACATCGCGAGTTCATTGTTTTGGTACAGTAAACGGTAAAAAGAACAAACACGTTTTTGACATTCCAGGTTATGCATTCGGCAAAGGAAATAGGGAGTTTCACATTTCTATGATGCTGTGGGACAAGTTGTTGGAGGTTTCTACCCATTGGAATGCTAGAAAATTAGGGAGTAAAATCAATTCCTCCAGTCTGAGTAATGGCAATGCGAAGAATGGCAATGGCAACAACCGCGGTTTCGGAGGTAGGCGGGGATATAATTCTGGCACAATGACCAGTTATTGTGGCATTCCGGTGACGGAATCAAAAGACGCAGATTGCAAAGATTTTGTGGACTACATAAAACAAGAACTAAAACCGGAGATGGAAAAAAGCGGCGCCTTTGATAGTGGTTGGACAGGTTTTGAAAGAGATGGCAAGGAAATCAATGTGGTTGTAGCATTCTCTGCCGATAAGAATGGAAGACATATTCCCGACGAGAAAGTTTCTAGTACCAAGAAACGTGGTGACCAGAGACCTAGAAGAAAAGACGATAATGATAAGGAGAACAGAGATCCGAACAGAAGGTCGCCTGATGAGAGTGATGACACTCATTCTGACGCTTCTGATGAAACATCTTCGAACGCATCGTCTGATAGTGAATATAGCGAACAGGACGGCTATAGTGAACAAGACGGTTATAGTGAACAAGACGATTGGAGTGATGAGGAAGCATCTTGGAATGAGAAAGGCCAATATCTGCTCGATTTTCCACCTCTTGGCAGCACAGGCGCAAGTACGACCGGCGTTAATGTGGGCGGCGATGATTCCGACAGTGGTGCGTATGGTGCGCATGAGAAAACAAGCAGTTTTCTCGTTGTGTGTCTGGTCGTCAATTTGATTGTTGCTTCGTTGTTGTTTTAAACAGAAACAATCGTTGCTCAATTGCTAACGATGAGATAAAGGCTGAGCTTCACAACGAGCGTTACGTTTGGTGAACAACGTAAATGAAGGTATGATAAGCTGAGAGCATTGTCATCATCAAAAGTTGAGAGGATCGTCATGATAATAGATTCACATCTGAAATAGGAATTCATACGTCTGAATCGTCATCCAGGTACACGAAATTTGAAGTGTCAAATGCGAATTTTCATTTTTCACACAGCATGATAACTTTTGCATGTCAGACGAAAACTTCTCCATATAAAGTGAAAAAGTCTTTTCATGCTCATATAGCATACAAGATGAAAAAGTCTTTACATGTTATTGCATACAGGGTGAAAAACAGTGACAACATGTTATAGCATACAAGAGCTATGTCTGCCACTGTGCGACAGACAAGTTTTCTCAGTCTGAGACTCAGGCTGTGGTGCGCGAATGGATCTGATGTTATATGTGCCAATTAAGCCCAGAACAAATCACGCCCAGAACAAAAAAGGAATCTGAAGTTAGATTCAAAGTGTTCAAAGCGCCGCGCGTTGTGGCGTTGTCGTGTTCGCGAAAAGATGTTGGAGGCGGTGCTATTAGTTTCGTTTTCCAAAACATAACGGGAAGACGGGTGATAAAAAAACGACTTGAGATTCACCAACTCAGATTTTTTTTGAGAGTCGACTCTCTGCAATTGTATCACTTTTTGCTTTTTGAATCACGGAAAGAATGCGAGTTTTTCCAATTTTGCGTGCGTCAAGGTCGATGAAGCGATGCACAGACATTTTGACAGCGTAACGACTCCAACAGTTTATCGGTTGCGATGATCCATGAAGAGGCGACTTTTTCCTCTCAGAGCTGGTATTTAGCCGAGTCCGCTTATCGTGTTGATGTGGTCGCCACGACGGCCCGTCGTTTGGCGGAGAGGCTAGCCGCAGCAGCAGTTTTTTCGATGCCATAATGATACCGGCGCCGGTTCGTCACGGGTGCGGCGTCGGTAGCGCTTCGCGCGGATCCTCAGCCCTACGTCAGGCACACAAATTCCAAAGGTTGCAAGTTTCCTTTCCTCAGTTCCAAAACAGGTAGACAGGTAAAAGTTTGGGCATTTCTGATAAAGACCCTCCGTCGATCTCTCTCTGGACTGCGCTCCAAGCCGCCGAGAGAAGCCCGACGACCCCCCAGCCTAGCACTGCATACTGGCAAACGCCGGCCATGCTTTGGGAGCTCGCCACCTCGTAGACGAATCGATATGGTAAGTTGGCGACCCCCCGGGCCTCGAACATGATTCGGAAACGAAGCAGCTCGGGACAATTCAATTGAGCAAAAAACAACTTAGAACCAAACGAAATTCACCCAGCGCATTCCGCCAGATCCCCATTGGCATTGCCCGTCTGCAAGGCCCGGGCGTCGACTATGATATTATTTGAGTCGGTCGCCGTTATGGCCCGTCGTGTGGCGGAGAGGCTAGCTGCAGCAGCAGTTTTTTCGATGCCATAATGATACCGGTGCCGGTTCGTGACGGTTGCGGCGTCGGTAGCGGTTCGCGCGGATCCTCAGCCCTACGTCAGGCACACAAATTCCAAAGGCTGCTTTCCTTAGGCTTTCCTCCTCCGGCGACCTCTGCCCGAACGGCTCCCCACGCAGCCGTCAGGACCGCCGCCACCCCCCAAGCCATTGCCTTATACTGGCAAACACCTGCCGTACTTTGCGAACTCGCCACCTCGTAGACGGTATACTATACGCGATCCCGCCGATCCCCCCCCCCCCCCTATAGCAACGAAGAGGCTCGGGACAATTGAGCCAAAAACAAGAACCAAACGAAAACCAGCACACCCCGCCAGGTCCCCATAATGTCAATGATATGATTGGCATATGATTGGCCGTCTGCAAGAGGCTACTAATCGCAGACTCTGATATTTGCATCCTTTTCCCGTAGACATGCTGGACAGCTTCCTTAAAGTCGTCGACTCACGGCGGCCGTTGCGTGTCCGAGAGTAACAGTTTTTGCCATGCCATACATGATACCGGAGGCGGTTCGCAACGGTTGCGGCGTCGGTTCGTGCGGATACCATGTGCAAGTTATGAACTCTCTCCAATGGAATTTGAACTGACAATACTCTGTTATTTTGGTGTTCGCGCTGTTTTGCGTCTCTTTCGCAGAGTTGCGTGAAATAATCTTCAGAGTCGACTTTTTGTCTATTCAGTGCCTTGGTACAGTTCACAGTGCGATGGCTCTATAACTGAAGGGCAAATGTTCCAAAAAACAAGAACCAAGCGAAAGCCAGTACATCCAGTCACGTGACGTCCCGACGGTTTCGCGCGTCTTTTTTCCGGCTGTGACCCTCGAAGCATGAGATGCCAGAGCGTGGTGCTATGTCTCATCGCGGTGTCGACTAGGATATTTGGATATGCTGCCCGTAGATACGTTGGCCAGCCTCCTCAAAATCGTCATGGCGGCCGTCGTTACCGTGCGGCCGAGAGTAAGAGACATCGGCTCCGGTTCGTAACGGTTGCGGCGTCGGTTTGTACGGATCCTTGGCGAAGCTGTGACAGTCTTGGCGTCCGTCCGTCGTGGAAGATTTTCACCATCATGTCCGCCGACATGTATAGGCCAAACTGATGATCGACAATAGCCGCCATCGTGTTCTTCCTGTTGTTGGATACCTGTTAGCTAGGTCTTGGCGTTTTTGGGTCGTGGGTTGGGTTTTTCTTTTTTATTGTTTTGTTTATTATGCCTTTCACAGTCTCTTTTCCGATTTCGATGTGAGATACATGGGGAAAATTGCAATTCATTGCGTTTCGTTTTCGTTTGTCCAGTGGAGAGCCTACCGTGGCTTCTGGGAGTACAGTGATTGGTGGCGAAGTGGTGGGATTTCCAGAGCATTGTTTCTTTGGTCTCGTACGACGTTCAGCACAGTCTGAGTCTGTTCCGAGTGTTTGGCTTGGAAGTTCTGCCTTTATTCAAAGGACATTTCTTTAATTGTTCAATATCATGACGGTGTCATTCACTGAAGTCGAATCTCTTCTTTGATAACTAAGCAAAAGTATGATTTGAAATTAATTCACCAAAAAGTAGCGCGAAACTGTGGATGATGTGGATTTAATGTAGGAGTCGGCTTGTTAATGTTCGGACAGTTCCAGTCGTGGAGGAATATGGGTAGTTTTCAACTATTTCGTATTTCTTCAAAAATTTTTATCAAGATTCCATCTAGACACACAAATAATATTGCAATAATTCGTGAGGATAGCCGTGATTTGGATTTAATTTGCAGTCCGGGTTATCGTGAGGTTTCTGAGATGAATCGTGGTGACCAGTGGTCTAGACCCTGAGGCTAAGTTTTGCGAACTCTAAGACTCGGATTCATTTCAATATGTCTCTTCATAGAGAATCGATGTTGTTTGAGTCTCGTTGGAAAGAGTCATTTTATGTGATTCTATCCTTCTTGGAGAGCATCCATGACTTCTGAATGGTATGTCATATGAGGCAGATATGCTATTGGTATCAGTCTCACTGATCTAATGTCATTTTTGCGAAGAAAGTGGAGAGAAAAATATTTTTTTGTGAGAAAGAATCAGTGACGTCATTGCGAGATTGATTTTTTTTTGTTTTGCAAACTGAGGGTGTTGTGCTCCCCCTCGTGTCAAGACCAGAAAAAATTACAATAAATCATCACAAATTTGCCATTCATTTCATCTGTGATTTGTCCCTTCCGTTTCAAAGCAGTGATTCAGCAACAGATACATTCTCCTTTCGTGGAAAAAATTTATTCTGCCAAAGTCTCGTCGATTGATTCTCAAAGCCATATACAAAGTCTCTTCGATCGATTCTCAACGTCATATACCTTACAAACCACGAAAATGGCTCAATCAAAAATGTTCAGCTGCAGCCTTCTATTGTTTTCAGGCTCCATCAGCAGTGTGCATGATTCCTTGGCCGCTCGGGCAGGAGGCGCAGCACCTTTCCAGAAATTGCAGAAGAAGCCAGCAAATGCGAACAGAAAATCTACAATCGTGATCGAGAAGGTGCAGAACGGTCTGGCGCACGATACAAAAGGTACGTCAAAATGCACAGAGAGGACACCTTTCTGCAAACTGTACATCATGATGAAGGACGATGCTATGGACAAGCACCATGATTGGTTTTGGAAGAAGTGGCAATTCGAAGGGAAGGTTCTGGGCAAAGAAAAAGTCTATGGACAAGAGCTGTGGAACGTGTGGCCAGCTGGAGATGCACACATGACCTTGGTGGAAATTGCGAACATGGGTAAGTCTGATGTTCGCAATGAGATTTTGTTGAGGAATGGACAGTCTGAAAATGACTTTACTAACATGGTGAAGCACGCCCTCATCAAGTTCGGGAAGGCAATGGGAGATGAAGGGCTCGAACTCAAAAATCCAGAGAAAATCGATGAAAGATGGCGCCTGGATTTTGGCCCTTTCATCGGGAGAGCTTTCAAGTTCGACCTGGACAAGGTGAAGTGGCCCATGGCTGAATTCAGATCGACAGTCTACAGATACCTCGGCAGCGCCAAAGCGCCTCCGCCTCCCACGGATGACAAATCACCAGCGCAATGCTTCGACAAGGAAGGTAGCCATGTGTTCAACATTCCAGGATTCTCGTTCGGTCTGGGAAAACGCGACTTCCATGTGTCCATGATGCAGTGGAATGTGCTGTTGGATGTGTCCAAGCATTGGACCGCCACGGCTTTGAAACACAAAATTCGCAAGGGCGGGCCGTTCAAAGCCCAGGAGACCATCGCAATGCCAACATATTGCGGCATCCCGGTGACAGCGTCTACGATCAAAGAGTGCAAGGATTTCGTGGACCATGTCAAGAACGAACTGCAGCCGCAAATGGATTGGACGCGCGCCTTCGATGAAGGATGGACCGGATTCCAGAAGGGCGGTCGAGACATCAGAGTCGTGATCGGTCTGCAAGCGGACAAGGAAGGGGCAGAGGTGAAACAATAGAGGAAAAAGTAAAAAGTAGAGGACAAAGTAATAATCAACGATGATGAAGAAGAGTTTGATTGAAGTGATCAAATGACAAAGAAGAGGAATTTGAATCTTGATGAGACGTCACAGTGATCAGGAGTAATAAGGACGCCTTTGAAGGCTACAAAACTGTCTGGCACTCCCATCAGTGATGGGAATATCAGGATCTGAGTGAGTAAAATTGATTGGACACAATTTCCAATCGAAAGGAAAGAACAGATATTTTCAATCCACAAATGATAATCGGTCAGAAGCCCTTAGGGCTTGAAAGTGTTGGCATGCTCTAGCCTCGACGGGTGGCCAGCATCCAATCAGATAGCAGAGCCAACAGCTGACCAGCAGCCAGACAGAGCCAGCACGCTGGCCATTTTCGTCTGAGTGAATCACACGTGATTCTGTGCAATGCCAAATGGTAAAGAGGCGTGTAGAAAAGAGGATCATCTTGATTCGTTTGAATGAGTATCGAAATCACCATCTGACTTCGGGAAAACGGAGTAGGATCATTTCTAATGATTCTGGAATGCTAGAAAGCACGGTATGGAGTCACAACATCAGGGGGACAGGGTAGTCACAGCTGATGGCAAGAAAAATATAATCAAGTGTAGTTGTGAATCAAATATAGTTCTTGAGAGATGTTGACACAAACAAGAAACAACAAAAGTAGACTGAGCCTTTCTGTCAGAAAGGCTGACAGATCATATCTGGCTGTCAGCCACCAGTCTTGTTTCCGAAACGAACAATACGATTCTAAGTCGTGTGTTTGACTACGGTAGTGCCAGGAGTATCATCGGAAGACAGTCTCATTGCATCCTTGTACAAAGGTTATTATGTGTGGGGATCTCGAGTCACAAAGTTGAATTCGGATCCGATATTGGACGGCTGTCTCTCATGGTGGAAGCACAAGACTGTCTTAAGTACAAAATCTCAGAAGTTATTTCTCTCACTCGTTGTATAATTTCTCAGAAGTGTGAGAAGTGAGAAGTAAGAACTCTCTCAAAAGATAAACACCCACAGTGTGATTGCAGTCTGACTGTGACAGTGCTGTTATGAAGATGGAGAGCTTTTGAGATATTGGTCGGAAGTGTTCACGCATACTCGGGGTTTTTGGTTTTTCAAGGGTGTTGTAAATGATTCTGAAATTTGCGAAAGCGATTTTTGATTGAAATTTTTTGGCGATTTTTTGACTGAAACATGTGCACGAAGGCGGTCTCAAGTCTCCGAAATAAAA
>Ga0099797_100360_pt1 | contig 30004 bp, 11 predicted proteins | sample Uncmet_Sort48C_1_FD_89871 | JGI IMG/M metagenome (GOLD analysis project Ga0099797, IMG submission 89871) | Marine eukaryotic communities from CALCOFI LINE 67, Pacific Ocean - C012_Sort48C_1 | ecosystem: Environmental > Aquatic > Marine > Oceanic | place: Pacific Ocean: Monterey Bay | collected... | reverse complement strand
TACCTGGCTGTCGTTGGAGTCGGATTGACGTTGCGCGGAATGCCTGCCATCTACATTCACGGCTATTTATGTTCTCCAAACTTTATTCCGCAAGAAGGATTAGACGAAAACCGGACCATTCTGCGGGAGCGTTTAGACCCAACCCGGCTTGCTGCCGTATCGGGAGGTGATAGCTATGGTGCCATGGGCTCACAAGGCCTGCTGTATCTGTTGAAATCGCTGAAACACCCGGAAGTAAAGCTACACGTTGCCGCAAGTGGCCCCGACCCCGTCACGATCATGAGCAAAACCGATGGAGAGCAGAACGATCAAGTTCTCTGCGTACGGATGGACGGTCCTGACAAAACATGCACCATGGTAATCTTGGTGAATGTTAGCGAAGCATCCCAAGCTGTAAAAATTGGGGGTGATGCCCTGTTTGGCGCCGAAGTTACACTGGCGGGCGCGCATGACGTCTTGCATTTGCACTACATTGTCGGTGAGCCTTGCAGTATCACAATGTTCGAATCGGCAGTCAGTGTCAATCTGCCTCCCTACGGACAAGCCTGGGTGAAAGTGACTAAAGAAGATTAAAGTAGAGAGGAGAGAAAAGAGATGTGTAAAAAGAGGAGTGTGTGTAAGCTCAGCGACAAACTTCTTTTAATTTAAATACAGCCGTTATCTCTAGTAGTTTTATAAGCTCAGCATTGTCGATACCCTATGTTGCGATGTACTCGCTAGTTAGTGAGCCTGCATTCTCCACGCCTGCACTCGTGTTGGTTCCACCACACACATATTCTGGGTCGGCGCTGGCCCAGTCTGTCTCGTGAAGCATGTGAAGGAAACCATTCCCAAAAGCTGCACTAAGCAGAGACATGCCCGCATAGAAAATCCATACCCACGTCCATCCCAGTTCACGTACCATGGGCGTCAAGACAGCAATGAAGAAAAGACTGCCGAACAAATATCCCACAATGTCCATCAATGCACTCACTGTCGCAGTATCTTCTTTTCCAATACGAATGACGAAGATGCCGATGGGAATGTAATAATTGAGACCTATACCTATCGCAAAGAAGACCACTAAGAGACCACGACACAGTAACATGGCGATGCTATCGGTCTCGTGAATCCCTATTAATACTATTCCCACGCTGGCCGATGCGCTGAGAAAGAGCAGCCCGCCGCAGAGCAAGCGCTTTCCTCTGTCGGAGAATGAATTGTAGCATTTTCCCCCTGCAACAATGCCAAGCAGTAAGCCGCATTGAAAAATTGTGCCAAGCCATGATGCTGTGCCGTCGTTTACCAACGTTTGGCTGGATGTTGCGACAAAATACATAGGGATCAATTGCCCACTCTTTTTCAGCACGGTCAGCAGCATGATCGTCCCGGCGGCCTTCCAAAATCGCTTGCGCCGACAAATATTGATCGTGCGGTCGAAGATGTCGCGGACCGATGCTTCCCGTTGCACGTCGGCTTGGTGATGCGAGTCTTTATGTATTCGGGAAGCCAAAGCACCAATCACACAAATGACAGCTGCCAGCCGAGGAATCCACCGCCAAGACATGCCAGTGTACAGCAACGCTCCATACATGATTTTTCCGAACATGTCGCTACTCCGCGAGGAGAAGGAGATGATCTGAATGCCTTTGCCAATTGTCGCTTTCCCAAAATGGCCCCGAACAATCTCATTGTGGCTAGGCCATGCCGATCCTGCACCGAACTCAATACAAAACTGAACAATTGCGATTGTTCCCACACTGTTGCAAAATGATAAGATCGCACACAAACTGCCCAATACTAGAATAATCCCAAGGTATGTTCTTCGCGCACCGTATCGGGCAACGACGTACCCTGGCAAAACTTTTCCGAGACCAGTTCCCGCGGTGGCTACACCTAATATAAAAAATGGAGAGCTCTTATCGAAACCTGGAACGTCACCTACCATTGCTGCATAACTGTTCAGAGGCGAGGAGATCGCGAGGATGACGCACGCATAGGTTCCAAATAGCAAACATTTTCGTGCCGTCGTTGGCTCAAACGAAGCTTGAAGCTCTCCCGGCAACAGCGCCGCCTCGTCGCCAGACAAGAGCACCGCTTCGTCACCAGAAAAGTCGTCCGTCTTGATGCGAGTCATTTCCATTTGCGAGAAGTGATCGTTCTCTTTATCCGCAGTAAAGATCGAGAAGGAGAGGTAGGTCACGCTCAAGTGCTGACACTCGGTTCACATCGCACCTGTGAATGTGTGCATCAACAAGATCTCGTCGCGTCTCTCAAGATGCTTAACTGGTGCTATCTTCTGCATGACAATAACGCTGAATACTTGATTACCAGCACGCACCGGATGTCACTGCAATTATTGATAGTCTCTATCAAAGATCGTCTCTATCAAAATAATATATCCTTCGCGCCGAACTGATCGATTGAATGAAGACAACCGAAGGAGAACAGTACATTTGTTTTGTATTCTGGAGGGAGGAGGAGGGAGGGAGGAGGGCTGATGGGAGAGGAGGCGAGAAGATGCGCGGGTCCGGTACTGTATGGTTGACTTTATACTGGATGAGGCTATCGATGAAGTATGATGTTGAAGACTTCCCTCCTCCGTCGTGAATGAATGAATGACGTGTCCTGTGAAGCTGTGAAGTTAGTAAGTCTGGTCTTGATCAATGGTGTACTCCTGCCACTGGCCTGCCACTGGCTGCCACGACTCACGTACAGTCGCCAGCCTCTGGAGGTTGTAACGTGAACTAATACGACAGCGTACAAGTGAACAAGACAAGACAAGAAAGCGGGCGGACGACGTGGATGGCCACCGCAGCAAAGTACATCTCGATGATCTCTGTGCTAGACCATTACTGGATTCACTATACGTACGATGTAGTACTTATCTCTGGTATGTGAGGGTCATTTCTTAGTATACCAGTAGTTTAGAGAGATATTACATAGACAACCAGTCTGATCATGACAAGTCAGCGATAGATAGGTGTATTCCCGACTGAAACATTACAACACCAAGTACGCGGGAATGTGCGCGCAAACCGTTCCGTCCTTCGTTCCGTCGCTTGAGGAAGGAGGTGCGTCTGTCGGCGGGGGTGACTTGTTGGCGGGCATACACACAGACGTTCTCGTGCGCCGCTAGTGCTTGGTGTACTCTGTCCTGTTCGAGCTCAGCGCAACGAGATTCATCTGTACTGCATTATTTCCTTCTTTTCCTACCGACTTGAGAGCAACGAAAGAGAAGATCTACTGTGTTGGGTATGAGCGAGGAACAACGGATCGTCGCTGTCAGGAACCTTCTTCTTGAACAAGCAGAGGTAGAAGTAGTGAGTGCGATGTTCACGGACGATGTCATTCGTACGCACCTTCAGGAGAATGAAAATAACGTCTTTATAACGGCCGAGTCCCTTCTTCGAGGCATAGGCATAGGCGACGATGAGGAACTCCCAGGGTTATTTGGTCGTGAAATTGGCGGCGGAGGCGGCGGCGGCCTGTTTGGTCAGCCTGTGAATGATAACCCTGGGAGAGGGCAGCTTGGGCATGGGGGGTGGGCTCTTGCCGGTGCACCGTCGATGGGTCGTCCTCCTCCGAGAGGTCCGGGAGGTCCGAGAGGTACGGGGGGTCCGAGAGGTCCGGGAGGTCCGAGAGGTCCGGGAGGTCCGGGAGGCCTGGGAGGGCAGGCTCCATCCCAACCGTTTATGTTTTCTTCTTCTTATGAATCACCACCCATTCGCACACCTTATGGTGGGTTCGGTAGCCCCGCATATGCTCCAACTGGTGGTCTCGCATATGTTCCAAGTGGTGGTCCCGCGCCCGTTCCCGGTAGGTACGTACCCCCTTCTTCAAGGCGTGGCTACGACGCTGGCCGTCGCGGAGGCCGTCACGGAGGCCGTCACGGCAGAGCTCCAAAACCATCAAGTGTTTCGCGAAAAAGAATGGTTCGAAGAAATGCCAACAGAAAGATCGATCGTGAGGAAGCACAGCTTGTTCTTCAAGAGGTCAAGCGTGCAGTAGGATTAGAAGTTCTTGAAAACTCGGAAGCGAATGTTGCAATACCAGTATTCCTCTGTTGCGGGGATAGCCTCCGCTTCCCCGATGGGGATGTCGACAAGCGACGGGTCGAGCGGATCAAAGACAATGTCAACGCTGATGATCGTTGCTGGGGGGTTACAGAGTTGAGCGTTGAAAATACTAAAGATTATTATGCCGAAATCGTTATCGAACGGGTCGGCTCGAAACATTTACAACATCAGGGTTCCAGAAGTGGTGGAGATCCCAGGCTGTTTGGACGTTCCGATGGTCCGCGATCATCCACCTCGACACAAATCGGCGTTACAACGGGACTCGGAGAACTTGATTCTAGCCGTGAATTTTCTAAACGGTCCTCTAACAGGAGCACCTTCATGTTTAATGGACGTGGCATCGCTTTTAATGGGGACGACATTGGACCACACGAAGGTGAACAAAACGGTTTGGATTCGTTGCAAGTTGGCGACAGAGTAGGCGTTTTGATTGCCCGAAACGATCATTGTGTCAGCTTCTTCGTAAACGGACAAGAACATTCACGGGGGCAAGTACCGTTTCCCGAGGAATCCAGGGGGAAACCGGCTCAATTTGTTGTCGAGCTTCGAGGACAGGTACTCGCAGCGAGGATGACGAGCGCAACTCAACCGATGACACAAGACGAGCTAGAGGCCGGGACACTTGTTGGGGCCGTCAAGTCAACACAGGGTGGCCCCGCAGCAATGATGGAATTGTTAAAAGCTGCCATTGAGACAGCGAAGACGACACGAAAACGAGATTTTCTTGAATTGGACCATATTCACCGTCGCTGTCCCTTGCACTATTTGTGTGGGAACCCTAAAAGTACTCCTGAAATGCTCCGTGCGCTCATTGAGGAAGAGCCTCGAGCACTTTTGGTCGTCGACAAGAACGGCATGACTCCATTCTCGTGTCTTTTGGAACGAGCGACTTTGTTTCAAAAAAATGACCCAGTTATAATCAACAATCTGTTTAACAGTGTGGAGTACAACGGGAGTGTGGCCAAGGTCGTTAGCGTCGATCAGAATAATGACACTATAGACGTGGTGTTGCAAAAACCCTTCCCCGAAGCGGGCTCTTGTTGTATACTGGCCGACGATTATAAAGACCACGCTGACGCAGGTGAAGGTCCGATGAAACCTGGAGAAGTCTACGTCATCAAATCTTCCCCCCCGAACGGATCTCACGTCATCGTCGACGGTTGGTCCTATTCCGTGCAAGCACTTCGTCCTGCTGAAGGAGAGGGTGGTGAAATTGTAGGTTTCCATCCTCGGAACATTTTCCATGAAAATCCTGTTTCGGTCACTTTGGATCACGTAAAAACCCTGTTTGAAAGCGGAAAAGATCATGCGAATGAAGCTATGTGGTTGCCTGGTCGCGCCGGTGAATACCCTCTTGTGACTGCGGAAAGGGCTTGTTCAAGTCCAGACATTGTGGCGTTCCTTCGAGAGAAATACATGGAAGGTGTCTGGTGCGGTGGACCAGATTTAAAAGGGACCGCCCCCAAACCCGGTTTTCACCTCTTCTTGCATTTCAACATGTCCCAGAAAACCCCCGAACAATATCAATGGGACCTTGTTGATAGTTTGACTGAAATTGGAAGAGGAACTGACTCTTTTCTTCGTAAAAGTGCAATATATGGTCTTCCCTTCCGCCCAAATGAAGTAAGGCAAACCTGCGTCAACAATGCATCTTGTGTATTTTTGCTTCATACTGGAATTGCTTTTCGCGTCAACCTATCCGTGCTAAAAGCATCTGATAAATCTGGCGAAAGGGTTCCTAGTAAGGAAAGCTTTGAGTTGGAAAAGGTCCAAAGGCATCTTCTTGATAAACAGAAGGAGCTCGAACGGGCACGAAGTAAATTGGAGAATGCAAAGTCGGCAGAGTATCCGTACTCAGAAGAAATGGTTGTTACGCTTGTTGGTATTTCAGAGAAACCCCGGGAGGACATCATAAATGTTCTAAAGCGTCTGAACCTTCCTGCGGAAGCAAAAATTGAAACTGCGATGAATATTTTGTTCGGCGAAGATCCCACGCGTGGGAACTACCATGATGGCGACGATGTGACGCGATACGAAAACGAAAGCAACGATTTGATGTCCACTGTCGAGAACATACAACGCAAGCACGACGATCTCCAAAAGCGCGTGGGGGCAACTGTTTGTGCCGTGGCAGAGACATTGTTACACGTCAGTGACTTAGAGAAGTGGGAAAGGGCCGAGTGCAAGTTCACTCAAGTTGCTATGTCCCAATCCGAATTACTGGCTCTTGGAGAGGATGGAAAACTGTACTCATGGAGCACGAAGGAAGAGCATCCAAAAGCGCGTCAATTGTGGCCTGGTCAGCTAATCACGGGTGTCGCTGCATCGAAAACGCGGATTTCGGTGCTGACTGAATCGGGAAAAGTGGCTACGTTTGTAGATACGTTGCTTCGTCCTGGTATCGACGTTTTAGAATCTCCCGCAGATGGACTTGTTTACGATAGTTTTCTTGGAAAAGCTTTGGAACACCCCGCAATGCTGATTGGTCATGAAAAGGTGTCCAAATTTACAGTGACTGAATTTGGCACCATTGCTGCCACCGCTTCAGGCCATGTGTATTTTTGGGGATTTAGTCCTCCACATGTCCAATGCAGTCAAAAAAACGAACGTCGCGACAATGGCTCTCTCAAAGTTGACATTCGAAGGGATGTAAAACAATTTTTGAAACATATGAAACAATTAAATCCGGGAATAAATGTGCAAAGGGGGGAGCGCACTGTTATGTCGGCACTCAAGGACTCCAAACGTGGCGTGGAAGAAAAGTCGCATGTTGTGTGTTCTATTATTCTGGGTGGTGCAAAGATGGGAAAGAGCTTTGAATCATCCTTTCGAAAACTTCAAGAAAAATATGACAAGAGTCGCTCCAAGCGCGCCAATAAGAAGACCCCGAGTATTACTGCAGAGGAAATATCTGCGCTGAAAATTGGTGAGAATGTTCTTGTTCGTAGTAACGAGGTTGTGCCTGAATATCCGGCGAACTCCCGTGTAATTGTGGAAGTGAATGGAATATATCGAATCGGTCACTTGCAGTCCAGTTTGGGGCTACAGTCAAAGCTAGGGTCGTCCATTACTGTCAGATTTACAGACACCAAAGGCATAGAAGAGCTCGTTCGCTGTAAAGTGCAAGACGTAAGATTCTTGGACAGCAAAGTGAATTCAGCTGAAGAAGTAAAACTGCTGACGTTTGACGAGGCTAGAGAAATTGCTGTGGTTCAAAAACTAAATTCTAAAACTGAAGAAGAAATTGGAGAAAAAGATTCCATTGAAATTGTGGACCTAAAATCTGTATCCCCCAAGTCCACAACTGTCTCTGTGGCGACTGATGGCATCCTGGAAACGCCAGTTTGCATATTCGACCCGAAGGACATGTTCGTTGGTGATCAGATTGAAATCTCTGACATTCGTGGTGTTGGCTGGAATGTGAGTATGAATATGTTAGATCCGAGCCATGGAGATGTTATGCACCAGTGGGATGCCAATTTGAGCAACGCGAGATGGAACATGCGTCCTAAATGCTGCATATCAGAGGCGAATACGCCTTACTTGCCCACACAATGTATGACGGAGGGATTGTCTGTGGAAGTTGACCCGGCCGGTAGCTTTCTGACGCCAAGTATTGCTGGTTTACCCATGGTTGCATGCATTGCAGCGTCTTCAGTGTCGTTGCCATATACCCCAATGTTTGAGAAGAGATCAAGGGGTGAATCCTCGAAAGGCACGCTGTTTCTCATTGGTTTTGATTCTTCTCCGGGTGCAGAAGCTGGAATTGCCGGTCGCACAGAACTTCACAATGCTATTTTGGAATCAGGAAATGCCACTGCTACTCGGTCCCAGTCTGATAGTAGGTTTGCTACCATTCTCGAAGAAACCCCCGCAGAATTGATGAAAAAGATGGTCACTGTTCGTGACCAGAATGGTGAGACACCTTTTTTTACTGCCCTTAAATGTAAAGATATCCCGTCTGCAATTTCCCTCTTGCGCAAGGCGACCAATCTGTCGGTGGTGAAAGAAGCATGTCTCCCAAGTGACATTCACGGATGCTCCCCTCTTCATGCACTTTTTGGGTTAGCGAATACGGGCGAAGCGTGTAAGAGTATTCCTGACAAGCTCTGTGACGATGAACTACTGCCCGAATTCTTCGAGACAGTGGCAACGACTGCAGATGCTGCCCAACTCTTGCATGCGTGCGACTTTTCTGGGCAAACAGTACTTGAATCACTTGTTTCCAACAAGGATGGTGGTCCATTCCAATGGGTTACTTTGCTGAAAGTGTTTCTTCAGGCGAACGGTGTCTTAAAAAGCACGCTCGATGCCTGCCGAGAGGAGTCTAGCACTTGCAAGTTAGATCGTTTTGTCTCTAACCTTTTTGAATTTTCGTTGCGTCAGCCATTTGGAAATGACCTGGCGCAATGGATTGGCGCGTGGATAGAGAGTGGTTTGAATACGGAGCACTTGAAAAGTACGTCAATGGTGTTTATGATGTCACTGTGCAGACTCTATTGTACTTTGTACTCCACGGGGGGGGCATCCGATGATCAATTCTGCCGGACAACGAACTTCTTCTCTACCGTTTTTGCGATAGTACCATGCATGGCCACAGAGATACTGGCAAGAATAGCGTGCAAAGTAATCAAAGTTGTATGTTTAGGACTTCCTCTAAGCATCTTGCCGCCAGGGAAAGAAGAATTGATGAAAGAACATGGTGTACCTGCAGGCATAACAAGTTCTGAAGAAACAGGGATAATCCGTTCGTTGTCTTCCTCTGCCGTTGCTTTCACGGACACTGATGGTGATACCATTTTGTATAAATTAGATGAGGACGGGAAACTCAAGAAATATGTTGATGGGGAACTTGCACGTGTTGTAACTGCTTTTACTTACGATGCTGAATCTGGGAACTTGCGGGACAGGCACGGGGACGAACCAGATAGTCGGGAAAGTACCATTCCTGCGGAGGTTCGAGAAGAAACTATGGCCATTTTCCGGGTTTTAGCCGGAACGGCTGGGGTGATCGATAATAGCAACAAGAGGGACGAAGAGAATTCGAAGTTTTCTACTGGATCAAAAGTCAAGCTGGCAAAAGATTACGCAAACATTGGGGACGCAAAGGAAGGGCCAATGGAACCTGACAAAGTATACACAGTCAGCGAAACAACTAGTATCGGCGTGGTAGTCCTCGGTTGGATGTACTCGCCTAAGGCGTTAGTACATGCCGAAGAAGTGACTGCAGGTGTCCGAGCCGAGGCAACAAATCCAAAGTTACAGCGAGCTCACATTTATCGCCGGTGTGTTCAAACGATCGCGTTGCTGTCTGGCCGCGCAACATGTGCAAATGGCACATTCTCCGAATCGCTAAGGCAAGCAGAGAAATTGTTGCACTCTTCGTGGACGCATGTATTTGATTGCTGCAATGCGTGCGAACTTGGTTTAAAATCTACGGATAATTCGAAGGTACCAGAACAAGGGGTTGCGGCAAGCTATCTGCTTGCTGCCTATGGCGTTTCAATGCCTGATGCGGCTCAATATGAATATGTTGCGGTCATGCTTGATGCAATTATTGCATTGAAACAAGCGGTCCGTGAACATTTGAACCAGGTTTCAAACGATGCTGTGCGATTGGCACGGAATATTTCGTACATGTACACTGATATCCAAGACACTCAAAGTAGACTCAGAGTGAACGAGTTTATGAAAGCTTATGGAAATGTTCCTATGGATGATGAAGTTGATGATGATTTTCCAATGTTTGAATGCGAGCCACTTTTTGAATCTTCGACTCATCAAGCCTTGCACCGATGGCGTAACACTATCAAATTTTTCGGACGGAACTACAATCTCACTGGGACTCTCTTCTCTTTGCTGGCTCCGTTTGAGAAAAAGGAAAGCCGGTTTCGTTCTGCAATGGCCGGGAAAGTTCGTGATTGCAGGAAGGGGAAGAAGATCATTAAATTGACCGTTGACAACACTTCGTCTGCGTGCGATCAACTGTTTGAAGTGTTTCGGTCTGCCCGAGATAGCACGGAAACAAGTAAAACGGAAACGTTGTGCATGGACATTGACGAGAAATCATCTTTCGGTGGTGGTGAAGGAAAAGGTCCAGTTCGGGAGATGTTTAATGCTTCCGCGACTGATTTAAAAGCTGGTCGTGGCCTCGCTGCGGATCTGCTTGAGTTGTCTCCAGATCCTGATTCTCCCGAAGTAGAAGGTGATTGGTGGAAAACAAAACCATTCAAGAGGGTTGTCGTCTGTTGTCATGACGAAAGCCGTAATCAACTTCGACCAGTGAACATGAAGGAGCGCCTCGACCGTTTTCGGTATATTGGAAACATGATGGGACTCTGCCTTTTACATGGTGGATCTACCTACGAACTTAGATTTCCTGTGTACTTTTGCCGCCATGTATACAAATATTTGCTCGGGCGAAAGATTACATTCGACGACTATGTCTTCTTTGACTCGAGAGACCATGAAGTACTCCACACATTTTTGCATCGAGGACATGTATGGGAGAATCATGGTGGGCTGCAATGGGATAAATCCGTTGGTTACGACGGTGAAGCAACCGATGTCACTGATGAAATGGATGGGGAGAGGGGTCTGCGTGCCTATGCAAAAGCAAAGTGGATGTGGCGCATGATTGGATCTGTGAAGGCGGAACTCGATGCTTTAAAAAGCGGCTTGTTCGATGTACTATCACCGGATATTCTTGGCGATCTTACCGCCGAAGACTTACAAATGCTTTTATCAGGTACCGGGGCGATTCTGACGATCGACGAATTCAAGAAAGAGGGTGTGGTGAAGTTTGAAGATGCTCGATCCCAGGAATTGAAAGACGCTGATCCGAATCGATTAGAACAGTTGAAACTTGTGTTCTGGGAAACGCTGGTGACGATGACAGAACAGGAATTGATGGAGTTTGCGAATTATACGATCGCATCGTACTCTCAAGTTTCAAATTTGACTGTGAGCCTCCGGGATCCGGCCGCCAATACTGAGTCTCCAGTATTTAGTAGGACATGCACGAAAGAGTTGGTCCTCTCTCTCGGCAACGACAAGGTGACAAGCAAGTTACTCTTGGGATATTTTCAATTTGCAATCAAGATGAATGCAGCTTTACCATTTGACGTCGTATAACAACAGTTGCAAACTTATAAACTTTCAGCACAGAAAGTCCTGTTGTTGCATGCTGCTGTTGTTTTCCTTTCTCGTCTAAGTGTACGAAATATAGTTATTATTACTGGTATATATACATATATACGTAGTATCATATATCATTTATCATATCATAAAGTTATGATAACAAACACTCTCTAAAAAATATATAGAGCTCTATTCTCTGTTCTTTATTTTCCCCCACCAAATGGTTCCGGGCTCACGTTTATTGATCTGCAACATAATCGGACGATGTAGTACGAGGGTCAGCACTCCCTGCATCTTCGTGGACAATGTCCCACCCAGTCACCTCTTGGATAACTGAAACCATTCCACGAGCCAATTTTTTTGCACCACCCACACCAATTTCAGCAAACATGCCATAGTCTCTCTCGGGATCGAACGCGGGCTGCATTGACACGCCACGGGCGTGCAGGTTATCTCCCCCCACTGTATTTACTGCACTTTCCACCCATGCTTTCAAATCTTCGTTGAACGCAGTGCATTTCTTCTTGTTAGATCCAAACAAAGGGTTCATTGGATGATTCGTATGGAACAGACCCTCGGGGTAAAAGCACACTACGGGTACATTCGGGCGATGTTTTTGGATCGTTCGCAACAAAGAGGTATATGCCTCGATACCTTTGACATTTTTTCCAGGACCCATTCCAGCAGTGATATCATTCTGACCAATCCACAAGATAACCAAGTCAACAGATGGCATGGGATTTTGCCCAGGATTGTACTTATTCTCTGCCATGTTGGGCCGACCGTTCCAATTGCATCCCACCATGAGTTCATACAGGTGCTCGGCGGGCCCCGCCACGTTTGTGGCAGTAAACTTATCGCCTGGGTACACGACCCCGATCCCACCAGCAGAAATATTGTGGTGGTCTGCTCCGAATGCACGGCTAACAAACTTGCAGAAGCTGTAGTCCGAATCAGAGTAATCCAAGAAATGTTTCATACAGTATCCCATATTTAGTGCGGGAAATGAGGCCAGGCTACCCAGCGCCGTTGCGTCTGAGTCGCCGACGAATTCAATCACCTTTTTCTTGTTCGCGACGCTGTTTGAACGTTTCTTGAGGACCCCGCTCTCGTCGATGTGGAGACCTTTGAAAATCACCATGCCGAACGAAGGATCCGACGTGTGCACCAACTCAACCGTCGTGTCTTTTTTGCCCGAAAGATTCTCCGCGACAACGACTTCCACGGCCTGTCCACTCGCTCCCCCATCGGGCACAGCAAAACGAGAGGAGAAGACACCATCGACGTACACAGAGAACAAGCACCCAGCAGTTTTTTGCGTCTTGGAGGTGCCAGGGGTGTACGCCTTCGTTACTGGATCGTAGTACAGGGCACCCTCCACCTGGCCCAAAATGCCCCGCATTTTTGTTTGTTTGTGGTACTTGTCACCGGGAGATATCAGAGTGGCCGAGACGTCGAAAGTTTCGGAGGTCGCTGCCTCCGACCCAGTAACCACGAAGCGTATGGTTGAATTGCACAAGTTAAATTCCAAGTCAGCACCATCGTTGGTTCGAGCACGGCCCACAAACTCTATGCGTTCGTCTGTGGCCTGTACAAAGGTTTTCCTCGCGTCCAAGACTGCCATTTCTTCCACAGTCCGCAGACGCGTCCGAGGCAGCTGAAACTCCGCAACCGGTGGCCGCGGCTTTTCTCCGCACTGCGCACAAACCAGCTTGCAGCACGAACCTCCCATTGATGAACGACAGTCTCGAATTCAAAATAGTCTTTTCAAAGTGCGCCTACCTGCAGCGTTCGATCGTGTTTTCTGTGTCCGTATGGTCGATTTTACGGAGCAAGTCTGTCCAGTCATCGAGAAGAAAGTTCGTAAGTAACCCAAACAAAAGTGACTTGGTACACGGAAGATACTCGTAGTTAAGTTAGATCTCTTCCATCTTCCATCCATCCACTACTAACTACTCCAAAAACCAACAACTTTGCGATCGGATCAACATTTAAGAACCCTAATAATAACCCTAATACTTAAGGGCGTGCACCACCATCACCCGCAAGGTCGCGTTCGGAAAGAACACATCCCAAGGCCGGGCCGGGGGGACCGTTCGAAACGTCTCGAAGGAACAGTCGAACTCAAAACTGATGTAATTTCAAACAAGACCGCTTCGACAGTAAACAGATAATCACTTCATGCCTCCGCCATATCCGATCGGATACCTTCACTGTACAGATACAACAACACGGATGACAAGAAGTTGTGCCCAGACAATCGACCGCAGTGCCGCTCGACACGTCCCAATGTCGTTCAAACGAAAGTGTCGATCACATCACCTATTCCTTACCGTAGATGTGTACACACGACAGCATCCCTTTCACTTCTGGGTTCGGTGTCAGCGATGTCAGTCCAACGGTGTCTGTCGTGGTGAATGAATGACATAAACGACAGATGCTGGTCGATTGATCGATTGAGCGGGGGTGCATGGCGTGCCACGGCGGGTGCAGGGGCTGGTGTGTGTGCGTTGTGCTGGCAAGTGTCTGGTCTTCTGAACGAATCAAAATCATCAACCATGACCGACTTGCACTCCTTCGAGGTGGAAAAGCTACGCTCGGACGGTGCGGGGAAACATCCGCCCACGACCACGGGCGCTCTAGCGTCTTATATGAGGGGGCGTTTGCGAAAAAAAAGATGGGAGCGAAGTGTGGCCTATTATGGGTTCCTGACGTTTCTTGTCCTGGCTCTTGTGGCGACTGGCAATCCTTTGTTTGCGTCCATGTTTGTCTTTATGTATTTATGCATGACCTATGCCTGGGAAAAGATCTTTCGGCTCGCCTGGTTGAACACTGCGGAAGAACGGCGCTCCCTGGTTCCCTGCTGCGGTGGCAAGTGCACCCTCACGAGACAGTCCTTGTGCCGGCTTGTTTGGGGCGTGTACCTCTTTATTGCGTTCACTTCAACGCCATTGACGCAAGTTCCGTCGTTTGATCTCAGTGGCACGGAGCCTAATGCATACGTAACCTTCTCGTACAATTTGCTTGGGTCCACGTTGATCTTGCTCTTGGCAATACTCGTCGTAGACACTTGTGACACGTTGCGGCGCTTCGCTTCTGCAGTGTATCGCAGATACCATCCGACGAAAAGTTGGGTAATCGTAGAAAATCACAAGTTCAAGTCGCTGTTGTCTGGGGCTGGATATTTAATATTGACCGTCTCTGCCCTGGTCACTGGATATGACCAAGGACGGACCGTGCACATCGAGGTCTACATCGCGAAATTGCCACAGTGTCTAGACGGTTTCACTCTGGGACTCTTGAGCGATGTTCATGCAGGACCGTTGATCGGGGCGACTGAGATTGCGCGACATGTAAAAGCACTGAATCAAGAGCATGTGGATGCCGCCATTCTGTCCGGGGACATGGGTGATGGTGACCCAGAGAAGGTTGGTGGTGCGCTTGCGCCGATCGTAGATGATCTCGAAGCAAAATTTGGAACCTACTTTGTGACGGGTAACCACGAATATTTCCACGGAACGGGTTCTGCCGAACAGCAGGGAGCGGCGTGGATGCAATGGTGGGCCTCAAAAGGAGTCGTTGTCCTTAATAACAACCGAATCGCCATCCCGAGTGTATCACATGGCGGGCCGTACAATAGCCAATGCAACGAGACTTTTGATTTGGTAGGCGTGCCTGATCTGGGACATGCACCGAAGTTGAAGGCGGCGCTTTCGGGTTCTGCAGCCAGTCGAGCAAAAATTTTGATAGCCCACCAACCCTTGCAGATTACTGACGCAGCGAAGGAGAAGGTAGATTTGCAGCTTTCAGGACACACGCATGCAGGGCACCTGTTTCCTCTGCAGATAGGAATCTCTGTCTACAACGATGGATATCTAGCAGGAATGGGCACCTTGGATTCCACGCAGATTTACGTAAGCGCTGGAACCGTGGGTTGGGGGCCTCGTACGAGGCTCATGTCCTTCAACGAGCGAACAGTAATTACCCTCCGCAGGGGAAGTAAAGCCGCTTCTGGAGACTTGTATCGTCCCTCTGTTTCGATTGGTGTCGGCTTGTCGGCTTTCGTGGTGTTTCTCCAACTGATCGGGTGTGTGTTTGTCCTGTGTGTGCCGTCTTGCAAATCTTGCGCGAGGAGTGTGCAGGCCGATCCGAAGGTAGCGGAAAATGGCGGCATTGGCAAAGAGAAAGGTCGGTCGGTGGCGCATCGAGGAGCAAAAGAGGTGGTTTAAAGTCGCTTTGGTATGGTGTGGCGAGGGCTGCCTGCTTTTTCGGTTTGTTTAAAATACAATTTGTTGCTCTCAAAGATATGTTAGTGCCCGTAACAGAAGAATATACTTCTTCGTAATTGCTGAATCTACTACTGTAGTAAGATAGCATCGATATATATAAAACATCAAACTAATATCATAAATTGTCATATAATGATGACCATGAATGCACTTAAATAACTTAAAAGAACATGTTCATCATTGAAATAATGATGTATGTAAAAAGAAAAAAACATAAAGGCGGCTGTTATTTTAGTAAGTTAAAGTTAAAGACAAATATCGTACACGTTTATATATCAGAACGAACAGTGAAAAAAAAAGTGCATCATTATTATTGGTATGGTTAAATTCATTTTGCTTTCTACGCAGATGACTACTTGTCCCACCGTCCATCTTTCTTCTTCGCATGCTCTGCCCCCGCCAACGCATATTTCTTCCGCCGCTTCTCCTTTTCAGTGCTTTCGAAGATTCGTGTGGTCAGATCACGTTCTTTCCTTTTGCGCTCGCTCCTGGCCTTTTCTAGCTCTTTACGCTTCGCCGTCTTCTCATTACGAACGGTGCGGACCTGCTGCATCATGGTGTACATCTTCCGTTCTTTGGGCTCCATGGCAACGGCACGCTTGGTCATGTAGAGCTCCCGCTGCGAGTTGCTGCGTTTCTTCTCCTCTTTGGGCTTTGACTTATAGGGCAAGGCTGCTTGCAGCTTAGAGGGAATCTTGAGCGGGTTGAATTTCCTCGCCTCGCGCTCGATGGGCTTGTACAGGGAGTCTTTTTTCAACGGGGCTTTTACCTTCAAATCGTGTCGAAGTTTGCCAATCGTTCGCATACCTTGCCATTGTTCCCCGGGGGGAGACAACCGAGAATGGACTGGGTTGTAAAACTCTTTGATGGCCACCTGAGCCCACGTGCGCAAGAATATGATGTCGCTCATCAAAATTTTATCTTCGAACGTAGCCCGGAAGGTCCCTGTGCCCCCACGCGTGGGCTTCTTCACCTGTCCGCGAATCCCACTCACTGTCTTCAGGGACGCTCCTATGAACTTGCTGACTTCCAGCTCGCTGCTAAACATGCCTCGAATAAATGCTGTGTTTTTGTGGATTTTGTGCGGCGTCCCCGTCAACTTCAGTTTCTTGACGATCTGGAACGACTGATCAAGCTCTAGCACGGTTCCAGTGGCGGCGACACGAAAACCCTTGTCCTCTGTCGACATCGACTGGAATGCTAAGAAACCTGTATTGGGAGGCATGTTTGGTGCGTAAAAGTTAGACAAGCAGTGCATGTGCTCTGGGGTATACTTGAGCATGCGATGGCGGCCGTTCACGTCCTCCATGGCATAGATTGGGATCGATTGGAACCGCCGCCATCCGACGGAATAAATCAATGGGTCGTTCGACTTGAGCAATCGTTTGTACCAGCGGTGCTTCTTGACACGCACGCGCATAAACCCCATCGAAATCTCTTGCGGGAGTAGTCCTCCAATTACCACGGGGTCGGCAGCGTTGAAATTCTGGACAAATTCAGCAGGGATGCCGCCAATCTCGACACGAACGTAACGCCCAGCCGGTACGCCAGTGTGCTTGAGGTCGCTCTCCTGGTTGAACTCGCTCAAGTTCAGTTTATCGTGCGCAATCTTTTTCGCCCGCGCCTCGGCCTGTTCCGGCGTGTCGTCCTCTGAATCAGGCTCGTTGTTGCCGTTGCGGCGCATGTGTGGCTTGACCGCGTGCTTGCTCCCGTTGCCCTGTTTCAGTGGGTCCTCCTTGTCGTCATCACTGCTGCGGTCACTGTCGTCCTCGTTGGAACCATCATGTTCAGTGCCTTTCCGTCTTTTCAACGTTCCATCGCCGGCAAACACTTCGCCCGTCTCCAAATCTTCAAACCCATCGTCCGGGTCAACGTTGCCACCCTCTGCGACTGCCTCTCCACCCGATTTGTCTTTCCAATTGCCCGTCACGAAGCGATCCCGTATGCTCTCCAAGATCCCCATAGACTTCCAATCCTGGATGCTTTTTTTCTGTACCATAAACTTCGAACAGTCTCCTTCCAGCTCCAGCTCTTTCATGAGCCCTCCTTCGTCTTCATCGCTGGCCTCTTCCGCGGCCGTGGCGGACGTTGACTTGCGGACGGTAAAAAATTCCCCATCACTGTCGTCTGAACCGTCCACGTCACTGCTACTGCCTTCGTCGCTTTCCCCATACACCAAGCTCATCAAATTTTCAGCCCCACTGCTACGTTGAGCGTACGCTCGAGCAGCCTTCCCTTTCATATCGTCTTTCCACTGGGTGCCTGATTCCGTAGGCCCTTCGTCTCCCCCGCTATCGGACTCAGAGTCCGACCCGCTCTCACTTCCACTGCTACTGTCACTGCTACTGTCACTGCTACTGTCACTACTGCTGCTGCTGCTGTCCGTGCCACGGACGGCAGTACTACGGTCTTCATTGCGTGTGGGAGGCTGCGCGGCAACGTCTGCCGCCGTCAACGGCTTGCTGCCGGCAAAGAGCGACATGGTCGTCTCCTCCAATTCTTCAAGACCACCCCCTTCCATCTTGTCCACGTCTTGCAAGGTGCGCACCATACCAATGCCCTCCGCCTCTTCGTCAGTCTTCTTCGAATCCACACGAATATACATGGCATCCTTATCAAACATAACATTCCCCACGTCCGACATAGGAGCGTACAGCAAAGTTTCCTTGGAGGATACTTTTCGGCGCATGACCGCCAGCTTGGGGTCCGCCAATTCGGTGTTCCCCGACGGGTCGTCTTGGGCAGCGGCTTCCGCCGCCTTCCGCGCATCTTCCATGGCCTGGAACGACGGAGATGGGCATGGATCGTCCAGCGCGGCGACATCTTGGATGAAAAAATCGCCGGCACCAGCAATGTGCACTTTTGACCCTGCCTTCAGATTCATCCCCCGCGAATAGCCGTACAGCAACACGGTACGGTCGCAATGGGGGTCTTGGTGTACGTTGTCGGGCGGTGTAATGTCCTCGTAGCGGTCGGCCAGGACATACGAGTGCGTGTTCCTCCAAACCAGCGGCCGAAATTTGATGCGAGACAAGTGGAGGGTCAAATTGTGAATCTCCGTTTTCGGGTACTTGCCGTTGATGACGCCAGACAGGTAGAACAATTTGGCCCCGTCGTAGATGTCGGTCCAAAAGCGCTTTTTCAGCCTTTTTTTGGTGTTGCCGAGCTTCTTCCCGTCTTTGAAATGGTCCAGGTGCGTCAGAATACCCAGCACCTTCGGCATACCATGCACTTGGAGAATGTTCAAAAATTCAAACGTTTCCATTTGAAACCCGACCTTTGCGTCTATCATCAGAAGGACCAAGTCGGCAATTTTCCCCAAGTCAATCATAGCATTCAAGTCGCTCGGGCATTCGAAAAAGGTAATCCGTCGTACCTTGCTCGTCACCACGGTGATGGGACCCTGAATCTCACCGACCGTGTGCTTTGTGTAATTTTTAATAAGCGACCGCATTAACGTGGACTTTCCGCACCCTTTCGGCCCTACGATGACCACCACAATGGGGGGCGGGTCGTACTCGGGCGTCTTCTTCACTTGCGCCACGTGCTCCTTCTTGTGCTCCCGGTCCAGCGTTCGCTGCACGTTCCGGGCCGCTCGCACCTTGGACTTGACCGTGAACGCCTTCGGGTTCTGCCCTTTTTCTTTCCCACCTACACCCCGCTTAGTCTTATCCCGTTCCTTCTTCCGTTCTGCCTTGGGCCCCGACCGGGAAGTACGGTGCGTCAGGTTTTTCTGCTTGAACTCGGTCATGTCGAAGCCCGACATGGTAGTACGACACGGCAATCTGAAACGCGCAGAACCACGGAGCCAACCAATAGAGGACGGTGCTCGCAGACAGCTCCTCGTCGCACCAAGCACGACGTACAATGACAAAACACACACTCTCTCACACACAAGCCTGCTCTTCAAGGCCCCCCAAGCCCCCCCAGCACAGTCAGTCAGAGAGAGCCATCGGGCAAGAGGACACACACACACACACACACATCCGCCCAAGCACCTCAACTTCGCGACGCACACAAATGACTTGCACACATGTTTTTGATAGACAAAATGTATTTGTAATCTCTCTTAGAGATGCACTAAAGTGAGGATTTTTCCCACAGAACTCCATCTTTTCCGTAGTCTCTAGTGGTTACAATTACACAAACTGGCGGGTTTCACATAGGCAATACATCGAATACGTGTGTGGTTGACGTGTGCTACCTATGTAAAATATCTACTTGAACACTCACTAGAATACGTATCTCCCTTCCTTCGAGGGTCGCAGATCCTGTGCTGTGTGTGTGTAGACGGTTCCTTGTAGGACGTTCGATCTTTCTGTCGCGAAACAGAACCACCACAAATATGTTTGTATAGACACAGCAGGGAGTGTCTCATGTATCTTCTTCTGAATTTGTGATTGTTTGGTTCCTTTCGGGAAGGAGGTTCTTGTGTGGGTGGGTGGGTGTGCACGCAGAGTGGATCGGTTCCGCGACACTGTTCCTGCCCCCGCACGTGGAGGAACTCTTCGCGGTGTACTTGTTCTGCCCCAGGACGTGGAGGAAAATCTTCTCATGCTTTTCCAGGTTCTAGCGCGCCGTGCTCTGGGGGGGCACCGTTTCGCCACCGCCGCTGGGGCCAAGCGGCTGTGCCCAGTCTCGTGTTTTTCCACGGCTGGCTCGTCTGGGTTGCAGCCCTCGCAGGTACAATTGACAACGTCAGACGCGAAACTCGGGACACCGGAGTTCAAAATTCATTTTCTGGACGCAAAGTCGGGCGATACCATTTCCCCTTGGCACGACATTTCCTTATTTTCCGAACGCGAAGGGTGTTTTAACATGCTGAATGAGATTCCACGCTACACGACACCCAAGATGGAAGTGGCAACGAAGATGGAGTTCAACCCCATTGTGCAGGACGAAAAGAAAGGCAAGCTTCGTAACTACCACGGCCCGTTGTATTGGAACTACGGCTGTTTGACGCAAACGTGGGAAGATCCGACGGTACAACATCCGGCCGTCGAGAATTGCAACGGTGACAATGACCCTTTGGACGTGGTCGAGATTGGATCAGACACGATTCCCATGGGCGCGATAGTCCCAGTGAAGCCGTTGGGCATCTTTAGCATGATCGACGATGGCGAATTAGATTGGAAGCTGATTGCAATTCGCGTCGACGATCCTGCAGCAGACAAATTGCACGATATTGCGGACGTGGAAAAGCATTTCCCCGGCACCGTTTCGGGTATCCGGGAATGGTTCCGATGGTACAAAACTCCTGACGGAAAGCCTATCAATGCATTCGGCCACGGCGAGCGTGCCCTGGGGAAGGACATGGCACTTGAGGTTATCCACGAGACGCACGCTTTCTGGCAAGCGTTGGCGCGGGGGGAGACGTGCGTAGACAAGATCTGGATTCCATGAAGATTCGTAGACTTCGTAATGTGTACCCTGACTTGAACCCTAACGAATAACAATACTGTACTCTGTACTGCAGTGACTGCCCACACGAAACAATAGAATATGTACACATTCTGCATACCCGTGAATAACACAGACATAGAGCGAGCATTGACGCATTGACGAATAAGATGACAAACCGTTATGAAAGATGATCGAATCGGAAGCGGAGAATCGGAGAAGGTTTCCCCCCCGCATGCTCGACGTGTGCATGTGCACGTGGTTGCGCGCGCGTGTGCGTGCACGTCGTTGCGCAAGGGAGGGGAAGGTGGACCAGGCGTAGGCGGAGGATTTTGTACAGTGGCCACGAGATGGCAGATTTCGATGCGATCTTTTTGAACGCAGTGAAGTTGTTGGAAGCTGGGGACTTCCACGAGGCCGCCGTCGCCGGGGGTTCAGCGTACGCAACGGTCGGCCGTCGCGATCTGCGAAAAGCGATTCCGTGCTGCACGCTGTTGTCCAAAGCGTATTTTAGACTAGATGATCGGCTCCGTGCGAATATGTATTTGTCTGAGGCTTTGTCGATGTGCAAACGAGATCCCTTCGATACTGAATTGGCGAACGCGGCTATTTTCAGCGTCCTGGCCGAACTGTACGAATTGCTGGGAGACAAGGCTGGGGAGGAACAAATGTTGCAAGAATATTTGCAGCGCATGAAAGGTATAGTGGGCGACGAGCACGTGGCAACGAGCGACTGCTACCATCTACTTGCAGGATTCTATGTCCGCTCTTCTGATTTGTCCAACGCAATCGTGTCTGCGGAAAAGTCTTGTAACATACGGGTAGCCCATGGTGGTCTTGAAAATGAGTTGTCTGCGCAAAGCTTGTACACACTGGGGCTGATCTATCGTCTGGCAGGCAATTTAGAAAAGGCGTCGAAAACCTTCCTGGATGCAGTCGCAGCACGCACCGCCTGTTTTGGACCAAGCTCTCTGGAAGTGGCGGAGGCTCAAATTAGCGCCGGCTTTACGGCACAGCAAACGCAGCAAATACCTTTGGCGTCGCAAATGTATGAACAAGCATTTGCCACCCGCAGCGCCGTCCTGGGTCCAGAGAACAAAGCCACAATAGAAGCGTTCAATTTGCTCGATTTTTTACGTCACAAGCGGGCAACGACACCTCAGAAGAACATCCAAAACATACTCTAGCATAGCTAGGTCAACAGAATATAGTTATCTTTCGCAACTGGCTCGATGTCCTAGTCCGTTTTTGTTCAATTGCCGTACGGTCAGGGGGGAACATGCATTGGTCTCTTGGTCTCAGTCGAAGCTCGCGACCTTGCATGCTTCGTACACGGTCTGATACGAACAGTACATTTTAGAGTACATTATATCATAGTTTAGTAACAAATAACCGAATAAGCAAAGTGCATCCATCCTGTACAGCGCGCGAGTGCTCGACCTCGACGATCCTTCACATCCTTGCCTCTGGGTCTCCTTCACAATCACAAGAAAGAGGGTGGAAGAGAGTGCCTGTGCACAGGGCCACGTCCCACCGTCTCTCTGTTTGTTTCTAGGAGACTGGAAATGATTCTAGACGAGTTTTTTTGGCCGGTCGACGACGCAGGGACGTGGAATGCGTGCGTGTTGCGGTCGCGGCGACGAGGCGATAGCACTGGTGGGAGCGGGCCGACCATAGTGGTCATACCTGGCAACCCAGGGCCGCCACACTTTTATCATCGACTAATGGAGGAGATGCTGCACTGCTCAACGTCGAGCGAAATATTCGAATTGTATTGCTTAGGGCATACTGGCCATACAGCCACGGATAAAGTGTCGCAGAGTTTTTCATACCATGAGCAAACTACACACAAATTGTATTTGCTGAGGAAAAATATCTTTGGGACGCTAGGAGACCGAAGAGTAATATTCGTCGGCCACTCGATCGGTGCTTGGATCTGCGTCGACATGATTCGACAATTACGTGTTACCGAGGAGCAGCAGGTCCAAGCGGTCTTGTGTCTCTTCCCAACTCTCATGCACATTGGTTCTACCCCAAACGGAAAGAATCTCGGACCTTGGATAGGAAACTACGTTTTCAGAGAAGCATCGGCAGCGTTAATACGCTGCATAAATGCTTGTTGTTTTCGTCGATGTTTGTTTCGTCTGGTACAGTGGGCGCAACAGGGAAGAATGGATGCAGTTGATGCACGAGTGACCGTGGAAAAATTGTTACATCCCGACGTCGTACGAAATACGATGTACATGGGAGATGGAGAAATGCGGCTTATGGGAAAATTGGATTCTAAAACGATTCGAAAACATGCACACAAGTTCTTTTTTTATTATGGCCGCAACGATGGGTGGACAGAACCAATTGAAGTGCATGTAAGCGAGGTACGCAAAGCCGTTGGTAACGTGCACATGGCTCGTCTAGACGAAATTGTCCGTGTGGACGAGTACAATATTCCACATGCCTGTTCGCTCGCACCCACTGTAAAGCTGTTAGCCCGCGTGCTAGTACAAGAGTACGTCCGTTGTCCGGGGATTTTTTCGAAAAACAGATGATCGATGATATGATGTTGTAGGGAAGCACGACGAGTGTGTGACAAGTGGTTTGCTTTTGATATTTTTATTGTTATCGTGGTGGTTTTTGTTGTTGTTGCACACATTAACTTTTTGTATCAAGTCAAGTACGTAAAAGATACAACAAAGATTTCGTACTATCATAAAAAATAGATCATACACGTTGTGTTAATTAAATTTTCTATGATGATAACTAAGATAACGCTTTCACTCTTATTAATTAACACACCCCACACGAGTCATTGGCTCACTTGTCGGAAGGTCATTGGTTGTCGGAAGGTGGAGGAGGAACGGGCTGCAGTATCAACAATACGACTTCTCGGGGGGGTCAAACTTAAATGAATCTGAACTTGGTTAATCGGGTAGATCCCAAGCACTCTCTTTCCCCCTTGCCCACTGTATGCGGGGACCCAAGTAACCTGACAATACTTCTTCAACGCATCTGGGTAGATTCCATACTTTTTCAAATCTAACAAGACGTCGATTTTCGCTGGGACATCCCTCATGACCGTTGTAACGCTGACAAGAACAGAGTCGGCGTGTCCGCTCCTCCACGCGCTCGACATGACCGAAGGAAAGACAAGACCCACGCCACTCTTCCCGTCGAATGAGCCATGACCCCTAGGGTGGCTCGGAAGCGTCTTAAGGGCAAACTGATCTGTTGTACCGTTGATTTGCAAGTCTAGGCTGCGCAAGGCCGATCCATGGTTGAAGTAATCTGCAGCAACCGATTTTGCAGAGGACAGTCTTTGCAAATATAATATCTCGGCATCGTACTCTGCGCTCATTAACAAGTCGAAAATGTGGTTCTGAGGGTGATTGGATCGCCCGCCTAAAGAAAACCAGCCAAGTTGCGCCCCGAACAGAAATTGATTGGCAATTTTTGCTGCAAATGTGTCTGGGTCTGGTAAGAAATCATCACGAAAGAACATGGCACCCACAAAAAATACATAACCTCCATACACAGACTGGAACGCAGGGACAATCATCTTCCCACTACCCGCCTTGCTGGGAACGTAGGGAAGGTCGCCGCCGGCGAAACCGACCAGTGTGAGAAACATGTTAATGCCATCCAAAAATGGCTCAGCATTGCTCTCGGTCAAAATCATTTTATTTGGCCCCGCTACTGTTCTCACAGCGGCCAACATTTGTTTGTAGCCATCAACCCAGTGATGCCCCCCGCCGACTGGATGCCCATGGGATTTATCCCAACATGGCCGTGGCCCGGCAGCAGCAATTTGATCGATATATACCCCGTCAGTCTTGTAATCGTTGACAATACGGTCCACAACATCAGCAATGGTATGCTGCCAGTACTTTGTGTGCGGACACATGACTGCGAAGACGGCCTTTGATCCGTAGGATTCATTATACAGAGACAAGGTCTTGCTACTGTTCAGGATGGCAGGCGCTGATTTTGCAGCGCTCTGCTTCGCTTCTCCACCCTGCGCTGTCCAGCTTTCGGTCGCTTGGTCGAAAATTCGACCATTTATATACGGCGCCACGCGCACCCCCATATTTTGGATGGCTTTTAATTTCGTTTGGAATTTGGAACGAACAGGAAAGTACTCTGGATAGTGTGTGTCGAACCCACAGGTAATTTCGCTGGTACACTTGGAATAGTTTGAGCCTTCCTCATACCCAAGCGTGTCCCATTCGTACCAATGCAAGCCAAGTTGATTTTCGCTCAACCCGAATCGCTCGGAAATAGCCCTTACCCGATTATAGACTACTTCTGGATCGCCTCCTGTTGTGTTGAAGATATCGTTTTGCTGCCAGTGGGTGTTAATCCAAGTGGTCAGGTCAAACGCCCAGTTTGGAATTTTATCCATCCGTTGTGCCATACTTCCTTGCCTTGTCCAGTCGGCTGACGCCAACGCCCATTTTCGGTAAATTTGAGCTGCGTCCCACCAGTCATTTTCGAACACAGACACAACGATAGGCCAGTTCGGTTCGTAAGTGATGCCACCCTCGCCTGCATTTGGGACTATGGCTTGTATTTCAAAATTGACATGTGTTCCAGCTGTGGAAACTTGACACCCAAGTCCCTTCGAAGAAGCTTTCGGATCGTGCGCACCAACGTACACTCCGAATACAGAATCGCTAGAAGGCACTGGTCCGTAAGATGCAAGGTACTGCATAGTTGCTTGGGGATACTGGCCGCTGAATGATTGGGGGGGACGGTGCACCACGCCAAACCCTGCATTTTGAAATAGGGTGGCCTCGGATCCGCTAAGAATGACACAGCCAACGTTTACCTTCCAGTCCCAGACTCCAACGTTCGGCGTGTCTTCCACAGAGATCGTTGGCACAAGCTCTAAGTTGCCTGGGCCAGAGATGTTCAGCGAGAGCATTACATTGATACGATTGGCACCATCAACCAGGACGTTAAACTGGAGCAGCAGAGTTGTATCACTTTTTGACCGAACTGTGCGCACAATATTTTCATCACTGGAAGAAAGGTTGAACGGGTATTTCGACGTGTCCGTCACGACAGATATCTCCCACAGCGGTGGTTGCGTCTTGCAATTCGGTTCAACAAGGGACGGGGAAGATACGCCTGGGCTTATTATCTTCTTAAGGTCAAAGATAGCCCCAAAGGTGCGCGAACTCGTGTCTATGTCGACAGAGGCAGATATATACTGGTCACTCCCAGTCCACACGTTCGTGGACGGCCGAGAACTGCTTACAGCCCAGCACAAAGCGGCGAGCAAAAACACGCGGTGGAAAGACATCCCTGGTCTTGGTCTGCACTCAAAAAAGTTGACTTGCGTAAATCCCAGCCCTGGTCCACGAAACATGCCTCGAAAGTGTGTGTCTCTCCCTGCCAGCTTTGCCTGCTCGACCGCCCCGATCGATAGGAGGCACTTCTTCCTTCTTCCCCATGTAAACTTGAACTTGCGGCCCAGTGCCTGCCAGTCCCTCAAGTAGGGTTAGAGTCAGGGTTAGTGACATGTAACGATGTACGACATGGTCACATGGTCGGCGGGTATGGATGGAGAAATGCGAACTAAACAACGCGGACAAAAAGTGCGTGGGAAGATCGCATCTAGGTGAGGGGACATCAGGGCCAAGGAACAAGAGTTCTGTGTAGATCTACGCCCTCCCGTCGCCGCGCCTGAAACTCAATTTTCTCGCGACAGCTTCTTCAAGCATTTGGTCTCTGATGCCCCACTCTCACCGTTGGCAACCCGTCACTCATGAATGAGGCTAACACTGCAGCAACGGCAATGAAGAAACGCATGGTCACAGGAGAGACGAAAGGAGTGACGTGCATCGTTTGCCGTAGCGCAAAGGTGCGCTGCGACCGGCTGTTACCGTGTGGTCGTTGCACACGATTGGGCAAAATATGTAAACCCCCCGGACCTTGCCAGAGAGGAAAGTGGCAAACGGAGCGAGCTCTTATACGTCAGTTGCAAGAGGCGAAGAAGAGGAAAAAGACGAAGTCGACGGCGTGCCCCACGACGATTTTCGAATCGGTAAATATCGGCCATCAGAACCTGGGAGACGAAACGTTTCACTTTGGAATTGTATATTTGACTCGAACACTCATCGCCAAAGGTATCCTACATAATAATTGGGAATACTTTGCAAGCGCGTCGCGTTTGGCTTCGAAAATAGGCGTTCCAGTGAAAGACGTATTTTTTGGGAGCAAGCAAGAGAATATTCCCACAAAGAATATCGTGAGCAACTTACAAAGTAAACTTCTTGAGCAAGCCACACACACTGTGCCCTCCCCACCGGTGATATCCTGGGCCAATGTACCAGACGCGGCTGCAAAGGCTTGTGATATGGACATTTTCAATGAGCCGAAGGAGCGCTGGACACTTGCGATTCAAAAAATCCAAGGGCAATCCACCTTTTACATGTCGCCCAGCTTCGCAAAGGATGTGATGTCGATGGAGGAACTTACTCGATTAGGCGACGTAGGGTTCTACGCGCACCTGTTCCCAAAGAAAGAATTGCCGCAAGTAAGCAAGCGGTACGCCGAGGGGTTTTCATTGTACACACGAAAGGACTCCCCTCCCGTGTGCATAACATTTGCCTCTACTATTATTCTAAAAAATAAGACAATGAAAGAGGTGGTAGTAAAGACTTGCTTGTACATTGAGGAAAGTTTGAAGTCGACTTGGCTGTGCGAATTTGTGCCACGGGAAAAGAGGAACGACTGGCGACACCCTCCTGGGCACTCCAATTCTTCTGCAGATGAACGCAAAGACGCGAATGGAGAATCGATGTCAGAATTTGAAGCTTTGGAGGACATCGATCTATCTTTAATGGATAGCACGGAGACGGGCTTTCCTCCAGACAGTATTAGCGAATCAATCTTGCAAGTGTTGAGCGAGTGGTCTTGATATGGGCGCCAAGTGCGTTTGTGTTTTCAAGTCGTATGTGATTTTTACAACAGACAATTGTTTAATTTAATACAACCATTAATTTATTAGTTTTTTGATCATTTCTATCGTTGCTTTCCATTTCTTCGATTACGACGTAGACTCGGCACGTCGGCGATATGGCGATATGACATAACCCCGATGGTTTAGAATGTTATGCGAAGTAGTATTGTGGAGGATTACTCCCTAAATATGTACTGTAGTGCTGTGCATATAATACTGTCGTCATCCTGGTCATTATTCTTTAGAGCGTTTCTGCGTCCTATGACATTGTATACTTATGCGGGTACAATATATGGGCCTGACCTTGGCTCGTCGTACCTATTAGTATGCGCATGACGACCTACAATTCTAAGATTGTGTATACTTGATTCATCATAATCGAGAATTCATGCCGATACCGACTGTTCTCAGAAACCTTCCGGCGATAAGGCAAGGCTTCGTGCCCGTCTATACTATCGCCAATCTCCTTGTTGCGCCTTTGTTCTCCTCCACCAAACTCCCAAGCATCGGGATCTCCGACACCTTCCGAGAGTCTAGGTTTATAGATATACAAAAAGCGGCTCTTGTTGATCTCACGGTCATGCAGCATGTTTCGCAGAACCGTATCTTCATGAAGGTCAAACACCCCTTTGGTCAAAATGAGAAGGACATTTCTGGCCAGGACAGAATGTTTAGGGTCTGTAGTGAATTGTACATTTGGACAAGCGGATAAGATAGCTTGTGAAATCTCCTCAAAAATTACTTTCCCAGAATTGTTTGCATTGAAGACCGCGAAGATAGTAAACTCGGGCAGCGAGTTTAAAGTCTCCAACGCTCGATTTTTTTTTTCTCCAGGCAAATGCCATCGGCAGCGTGCAGAGAGTTCTCGCATCATTCCATCCTGTTCGTATGCACGACGGCGATACGTTACGGCCTCTACTAAGCAAGCATCAATTGTTTCCACTATTGTAGACCATTCTGTCGGAGACGACTCGTCTCTGTATGCTTTCCCCGCAATATCATAGACCATCTTTGAGTCTGCCCACAGTTTCAAGTCAAATGCTCGAAACCGTGGTTCTTCTTCGAGAACGATTTGAATCTGCCGCCCGCTTTTAATAGCTTCCACAAGTTCTTGTCGACAAAACCAGCGGCTCAAGTAAGTCCTAGTAAGGACAATCAAAAAAACATCGCTGTCACGAACACCTTTCTTCATTCCCGCTAAATTCAGCTGACTGGCACGCATGTCATACCAAAGATGCATACCTAATGTTTTATGAAGAGAATAAATTGTAGCAGCCGTTCCGCTTGCATCCCCTTGCGCATGACTCAAGAATGCATGGTATTTCATGGATTTTGGAAGGGTTTTGGATGGTCTTACAGCGTTCAGAAACGGGTGGTCTAATATTTCTTGAGTGGTTGGTCGATCCTCTGGCCGCCCTTTCAAACACCAGCGGATCAAGTCCTTTGCATCTTCGACAATTTGTGATCGTAGAGGTAGTTGAGAGAGGATCAATCCTAGCATCTCGTCAGGAATGGTGTGCCAGGTACACAAAATGTTCTTGTCTATTTCATTCACCAAATTATCGTCACTAATGTCTTGCGAAAACAAATGCTGACCAGTGCAAAGCTCAAACAGCAAGACCCCAAGTGACCAGACGTCATACGCAGGAGTCATAACCGGTGCCTGAACATTTGCAGCATCAAAGTAGAAGCAGGCAAACTCAGGTGCACAATAGCCTGTGCTACATTTAAAAGCTTTCGTACGAGCTTGCCCAATCAGCAATGCTGCATCCAAGTCGCAGAGGACGACCGTATGCTCGTGGTCACGAGCACGAAGAATATTCCGCGGTTTAAGATCTGCATGAACCAAGCCATGACAGTGTAGCTTTTGCACACAAGAGACAACAGGTGCAAAAATAGTATGGACAATGGAATCAATCGAATGTCCAGCTATTCTTTGGGTGCCAAGTTCATGCCAAAGCGATGCTGCCCCACATTCCATGACAAGAGCATACTTATACTCGTCCTCACTATCCGTTCGCTCTGACCGCTCCTTTGTCTCGACCACCCCTGGTCGAAGATGGGATAAACGTTGAGAAAGGCTGCTTTGTTCATCTGGGACGTGCCAACCTAAGAGGGCAATTGTACAATCATCTAGGTTTCCTGTTTCGACATTA
>Ga0099797_100359_pt1 | contig 30029 bp, 15 predicted proteins | sample Uncmet_Sort48C_1_FD_89871 | JGI IMG/M metagenome (GOLD analysis project Ga0099797, IMG submission 89871) | Marine eukaryotic communities from CALCOFI LINE 67, Pacific Ocean - C012_Sort48C_1 | ecosystem: Environmental > Aquatic > Marine > Oceanic | place: Pacific Ocean: Monterey Bay | collected... | reverse complement strand
TCTATCGGTTCCAAATTTTCAAAAATGTTGAATATTTTAGAACAAAAATCTGAAATTTTGAAAAAAATCTGAGGAGTAGTACGAAAACCTATCTTGAGCTGCGCAAAGCTTTCGAAAATGTCACACAGATAATCTGAGCCACCTAGGGGAATATAAAAATCTATTCGGGAAGGAGTGAAGAAAGGGAGAGGTGTAGGGCGGAGGGAGGAGGAGGGAGGACGAGGGTGGGGGGGGGAAGGAAGGAGCCATGCGGACATACAAGCCGAGAAAACAAGAAGAGCAGAACAGACCAGACAACCAAAGACCGGAACAAAACAGAGCAGTCCGGCCCGGACCGGGCCCTTCTGTACGTGTCTCTCGAGCGGAAACCAGGTTGACGGTTTACCGCTCGTCGTACATAAGGATGCTGTCCTAGCTAGTTGCCGATTTTCGGGACGAGCACCCATTCATAAATTTCGATGCAAAAATCTTAGTGATACATACATTTATCGAATAACAGTGCATGTAAATTTTGAATTTTCAGTCTTTCCACATATTGATGCTCCGAAATTAGCTTGTAAGAGCTCGAACAACCCTGACTACAGATGAGTTCTATCCAGTTCAAATTTCGAAATGTTGAATATGTTAGGTCGAAAATCTGAATTTTCCAAAGGTTGTAAAAACTTATCACCGAATCGATATATACCGGTTCCCCACCTTTCACAAAGCCAGCAAACATACCAGGTGATGTCGAAAATACAGAAATCTCGAATATTCCAGTCGGGACTTCAAAATTTCTGAAAGTTCTAGAACTTGAACTGAAACCTATATAGAACTCCCAGAAACCGCTAATGATACCCACAGACAATCAACACGGCGCACCCTATACAATGTATATCCCTTCTGGACGTATCACTCGAGCGGAAACCTGGTTGACGGTTTACCGCTCGCTCTACATCGATGTAAATGGACGTTGGTTTTGCATGAATTTTTTATATATGTATATATAATTGCCCGACAAGGTCAAAACTCTTCTCTGGACGTTAACTGGTGCGTACGGTACAATACGAATCCCTTCTGTACGTGTCACTCGAGCGGAAACCTGGTTGACGGTTTACCGCTTGCCATACATTGCTGATTTTCCGGGCGAGCGCCTATTCATAAATTTCGATGCAAAATTCTTGATGATACATACATTTATCGAATAGAAGTGCTTGTGAATTTTGGATATCTCGTTCTTCCACATATTGATACTTCAAAATTAGCAAGTGAGAGGTCGAAACAACTTGACCACAGACACGTTCTATTCATTTCGATTTTCGAAAATGTTGAACATTTTTGGTGAGAATCTGGAATTTTCCGAAATTTCCGAAAATTCATCTCCGAACCTATATAGAACAGACCGGGACCGACCAAGCATTCACATTACCGATAAGACGAGTATTCGAATGTACGAATCTCTTCTGGACGTGTCACTCGAGGGGAAACCTGGTTGACGGTTTACCGCTCGCCATACATAGCAGGTGTTGCTGTCGTGCTATTGGTGTGCTGTTGATGGTCTGTGGGTGTTATGTTGTTGTTATGTTGATGTTGTTTTGCTGGTGTTGTGCTGTTGCTCTGTGGTGGTGTTGCGGTTCAACTACTATTCGGTGACTGTTATTTATTTCTGCTGTGGTTCCATGTCTACTGTTGCCGTATTGTAAATATTCTGTTGTGGTTATACTGTTGTTGTGTTGTTTCCTTGTCGCGATTCTAATGTTAATATTTGGTTATGTTGTGCTGGATATATGCTGCAAGTGTTATAATACTATTTACTAGTGTTCATTGCTATTATGTTATATTTGTTAGTATGTGGATTTTCTTGTGTGCTAGTACATATTGTGTTTTACTGTGTTTTATTCTCTAAGTTGCTTTAAATATGGTTGTTTCCTATATTTACCAATGTTTCACATCACCGATGTGTGTGCACACATGCGTTGTTGTCTGTTTCTAAACCGTCACCATTAATAAAGTCAGCTTGTAATAGTTCTGAAACAGCACCAAATGGATATCCGGATATTTCGATGCAAACTGCTTGATGATGCATACATTTATCGAGTAATAGTGCATGTGAATCCTTAATTTTCAGTCCTTCCATCTATGACAGCTTCGGAATCAGCTAGTGAGAGCTCGAAATTGCTCGACCACAGCCGCGTTCTATTCATCTCAAATTTTCGAAAATGTTGAATATTTTTAGTCGAAAATATGAAATTTCTGAAACCGCTGGAAATTCATGCTCAAATCAATAAGAGACCATACAACAAACAATGAGTATACGAGACACGATAAGTGAATATAGGACAATTCGATTTCAGAAATTCAAAATACTTTTCGGTTGGCCATCTAACATTTCTGAAAGTTCTGAAAATTCATGCTCGAATCAATATATAAGAGACCATAACCACACATTGAGCCTCCAATACTATACAAGGCGAATATGGGACAATACATATCCCTTCTGGACGTGTCACCCGAGCGGAAACCTGGTTGACGGTTTACCGCTCGCTATACATTCCGGGCGAGCGCCTATTCATAAATTTCGATGCAAAATTCTTGATTATACATACATTTATCGAATAATAGTGCGTGTGAATCCTAGAGATTCAGTCCTTCCACATAGCAATGCCTCGGAATTAGCTAGTGAGAGGTCGAAACGTCCTGACCACGGACGCGTTCTATTGGGTTCAATTTTTCGAATATGTTGAACATTTTTGCTGCGAATCTAAAATTTCTCGAAATTTCAGAAATCAAATCTACACTTATAAATAACAGCAACTATAGATGTCTCTGACCCTATAGCTTCGAAATTAGCTACTGAGAGGTCTAGACGACTTGACCACAAACATATTCTGCCCAGTTCGATTTCGAAAATATTGAATATTTTTGTTGAAAATCTGAAAATTCTGGGAATCTTTCGAATATGTACTGAAACTCATCGAGACATCTACGACTTACCGACCACCGCCTAGGGACTATACAAATCCCTTCTGGACGTGTCACCCGAGCGGAAACCTGGTTGATGGTTTACCGCTCGCTATACATTTTCAGGGCGAGCGCCCATCCGGATATTTCGGTGCAAAATTCTTGATTATACATGCACTTATCTAGAAATAGTGCGTGTGCATTTTAGAGATTCAATCCTTCCACATATTGATGATTCGAAATTAGCTAGTGATATCTCGAAACTGCTTGACCACCGACGCGTTCTATCGGTTCCAAATTTTCGAAAATATTGTACATTTTTTTGTCGAAAATATGAAATTTCTGAAATCACTGAAAATTCGGTCTGAATCCATATATAAGAGATTCTGATTAAATAATGAGTATCCGCGACACCACCAGATGAATATGGGACAGTTCGATTTCTAGAAAATGTTGAATACTTTTGGGTCGACCATCTAACATTCCTGAAAGTTCTGAACTTTTATACTCGAATCAATATATAAGTGATCCTTACCACACAAGGAGTCTCCAAGACCCTAAAAGGTGACTATGGTACAATACATATCCCTTCTGGACGTGTCACCCGAGCGGAAACCTGGTTGACGGTTTACCGCTCGCTATACATAAGGATGCTGCTCTAGCTAGTTGCCGATTTTCCGGGCGAGTGCCTATTTGTAAATTTCGATGCAAAATTCTTGATGATGCAGACATTTATCGAGGCAAAGTGCTTGTGAATCCTTAATTTCCAATTTTTCCACATATCAATGCTTCGAAACTAGCTAGTGGGAGCTCGGATAGCCTTGACTAGCGACGTACTCTATCGGTTCTAAATTTTCGAAAATGTTGAATATTTTGGGTCGAAAACCTGAAAATTCTGAAAATCTTCGGAATCTGTACTATGCCTATCTAGAGATGTCCGAAAGCCTCACACATGTCATACAGACAATTCATGCCACCTAAGAGCTATACAAATCCCTTCTGGACGTGTCACTCGAGCGGAAACCTGGTTGACGGTTTACCGCTCGCTTTATATTTCGATGCAAAATTCTTGATGATGCAAACATTTATCGAGGTAAAGTGTTTGGGAATCCTTAAAATCGGACATCGTACGGTATCGATGCTTCGAAAATAGCTAGTTAGATAACTAGAAGCCCTGACCAGGGGGGAGGTCTATCGGGTTTTATTTTTTCGAAAATGTTGAATATTTTAGAATGAAATTTTGAAAAATATGGAAATTCGAATTATCACCAGGGAACTCATCATGCATGCATCCAACACATCCATACATGTTGAATCGACACTATTAGACATTTTAAGAAATATATGGTTCCCTTCTGGACGTGTCACTCGAGCGGAAACCTGGTTAACGGTCTACCGCTCGCCATACAGGTAAGGATGCTGTCCTAGCTAGTTGCCGATTTGACTCGTACAGAATGGATTCTTCCCGCTGAAGAGTAATAAGGATGCTGTCCTAGCTAGTTGCCGATTTTCGGGGGGAGCGCCTATTCATAAATTTCGATGCAAAATTCATATCGATGCATGTATTTATCGAGAAATAGTGCGTGTGAATCCTTAATGTTCAATCCTTTCACATATCGATGATTCGAAATTAGCTAGTGAGAGGTCGAAAAGCCTTGACCAGGGACGCACTCTATCCAGTTCGATTTTTCATAAATGTTGAATATTTGCCGAGTGTTCTGAAAATTCATTGTCAAATCGATATATAATATTTCCCGAGCCCACAAGGAGCCACAGACCATACCAGGGAGACATCGAACACTACATATCCCTTCTGGACTTGTCACTCGAGCGGAAACCTGGTTGACGGTTTACCGCTCGCTATACATTCTGGGCGAGCGCCTATTCATAAAATTCGATGCAAAATTCTTGATAATGCATACATTTATCGAGGAATAGTGCGTGAGAATCCTTAATTTTCACTCATTCCACATATGGTAGCTTCGGAATTAGCTAGTGAGAGTTTAAAGCGGCTTGACCACAGACACGTTCTATTCAGTTTGATTTTCAAAAATGTTGAACATTTTTGGTGAGAATCTTGAAAAAATCGAAATTTCCGAAACTTTATACCCGAACCTATAGAGAACATATCGTAAACAAACAACCAGTCTTGACTACATAAAAGACGAGTATTCAACTATACAAATCCCTTCTGGACGTGTCACTCGAGCGGAAACCTGGTTGACGGTTTACCGCTCGCCATACATATTTTCGGTCCAAAATTCTTGATGATGCATACATTTATCGAGGAATAGTGCGTGTGAATTTTAGAGATCTCTCTAAGTTGCATAGAAATGCTTCGAAACTAGCTAGTTAGATCTCCAGGAGGCTTGACCAGGGACGCGTTCTATCGGTTCCAAATTTTCGAAAATGTTGAGTATTCTTCTAGAAATTCTGGAAATTTCAAAAAAACATGAGGAATCACAATGAAGGGGAAGCGGCATCTCCTGAACTATAGAGGCTATTACAAAACCCCAAATGGGATTATTCAGCAATGCAGATCCCTTCTGGACGGGTCACTCGAGCGGACACCTGGTTGACGGTTTACCGCTCGTCATACATTGATGTGGTACGGTATCCGATTTTAAGCATACACACGCACTTTTAGTGATAGGATGTCTGGTCATCAAACATTGAAATTGCAATTCAAGAATAGACGCTCGTTCCAAAAAAATCGGCACTGAGTAGCGGGCGGTGAACCGTTAACCAGGTTTTCGCTCGAGCGACACATCTCGAAGAATTCGTATGTTCGACAGAACTGTCTAATAGTGTGGGGCATCTCTGTATCGGTCCCTACGAATTCCTCTAGTAATACTTAGATTTTGGGGAAATTTAAAATTTCACCATAAAATATTCGACAGTTTCGACAACTATAACCCGATATATCCTTGTTGTGATTAGGCTTCCGATAGTCTAACTAGCAAGTTTCCGAAGCATCAATATGGTGAGACATCCGATTTTAAGAACTCTGGCGCACTTTTTATTGATAGGGTGGCTTACCAACATTTGCATCGAAATTTATGACTAGACGCTCGCCTCAAAAATCTGTAACTAGCTAGGGAGCCTCCTTATTATGTATAGCGAGCGGTAAACCGTCAACCAGGTTTCCGCTCGAGTGACACGCCCAGAAGGGATTTGTATAGTCGGATGTTCACCTCGTGCGTCTCTCTTACTGCTTGTTAGGTTACAGGCTGTTCTATATCGATTTTAACATTAGTTCTCGGACCTCTCAGAATATTCAGATTTTCGAATTTTTTAAACATTTACGAAAATTGAACCCGATAGATTGTGTCTGTGGTGAAGGCTTTTCGGCCTCTCACTAGCTAATTTCGAATTATCAATATGTGGAAAAAACTGAATCTCTAGGATTCCCACGCACTATTATTCGGTAAATATATGCATTATCAAGTGTTGTGCATCGAAATTTAGGGAATAGGCGCTCGCCCCGAAAATCGGCAACTAAGTGGGACAGCATCGTTATTACTGCTCATAAGGAAGAATCCGTTCTGTACAAGTCACTCTTCAGAGGGAAGAATCCCTTTTGTACGAGTCACTAGCTCGGAAAGCATCCTTATTTCTCTTCAGAGGGAAGAATCCCTTCTGCACGAGTCATTACTCTTCAGAGGGAAGAATCCCTTCTGCATGCGTCAATCGGCAACTAGCTAGGACAGCATCCTTATTACGCTTCAGAGGCAAGAATCCCTTCTGTACGAGTCAAATCGTCAACTAGCTAGAACAGCATCCTTATGTATGGCGAGCGGTAAACCGTCAACCAGGTTTCCGCTCGAGTGACACATCCAGAATGGATCGGTGTAGTTTCCGGTGGGTTCCAATGGAGTCTGTATCACCCTATAGATTATAAGAATTACTCTATGTGAGTTTCGGTGATAATACGTGAATTTTCAGGAAAATATGATCTTCAATTGAAAAAAATCAACATTGCCGAAAAATAAAACCCGATATAAAGCCCCCCTCGTCAAGACTTTCAGTAGTCTAACTAGCTCGTTTTCAGTAGTCTAACTAGTCTCCGATATAATACGACATTCGATTTTCAGGATTCCCACGCACTATATTTAGCGAAACGGGCCACCCACAAGAAATTTTCACCGAAATATTCGGATAGGCGCTCTTCTCGAAAATCGGCAACTAGCTAGGACAGCTCCCTTATTATTCCCTAGAGAGAGGAATCTCTTCTGTACGAGTTACTTATGACGAGCGATAAACCGTCAACCAGGTTCCCGCTCGAGTGAAACGTCTAGAAGGGATCCATATATTCTGGAAGTGTCCAATAGTATTGAAATCACATGTGTGGATTTGTCGGATGCATGCATAGTCAGTTTCGTGATGATAATCTGGTTTTCAGAAATTTCAAATTTCATCTTAAAATATTCAACATTTTCGAAAAAATAAAACCGATAGATCTCTACCCCGGTCAAGTTTTTTTTGGTAATCTAACTAGCTAATTTTGAAGCATCAATAGCGTAAGATATTCGATTTTAAGGACCCACACGCAGTATTGCTCGACAAACGTATGGATAATCAAGAATTTTGCACCGAAATTTACGAATAGGCGCTCACCCCGAAAAACGGCAACTTGCTAGAACAGCATCCTTATTACTCTTCAGAGGAAAGAATCCTTTCTGGACGAATCATTATTCCTCCGAGGGAGGAATCCCTTCCGTACAAGTCATTTACGGGTACGGGCTCACCCCGAAAACCGGCAATTAGCTAGGACAGTATCTTTATTATTTTTCAGAAGGAAGAGTCCCTTCTGTACCAATCACTCTCGAAAAAATCAACATCTTGGGCAATCGAAATGAATAGAACGTGTGTCACATCAGGGCATTTCGACCTCCTACTAGCTGATTTTTGAATCATCAATATGTGGGAGAACTGAATATTCAGAATTCTTACACACTATTTCCCGATATATGTACGCATCATGACTCGTACAGAAGGGATTCTCCCATCTGAAGAGTAATAAGGATGCTGTTCTAGCCAGTAGCCGATTTTCCGGGCGAGCGCCTATTCATAAATTTCGATGCAAAATTCCTGATGATGCACACATTTATCGAGAGAAAGAGCTTGTGAATATTGAATTTTCAATTCTTCTACATATTTATGCTTCGAAATTAGCTAGTGAAAGGTCGGAACGGCTTGACCACAGACGAGTTCTATTCATTCTACATTTTTGAAAATATTGAGTATTTTTGGCGAAAATCTCAAAAAAATCAAAAAAACTCAGGAATTGCACTGAAATCAATCTAAATCCGCCCGGAACTTCAGAAAGCTAAATGGAAACGGAAAAAAGAAAAGTACCCAATCTCTAAAATATAAAATGAGATTATTCGACAATACAAATCCTTCCTGAACATGGCACTCGAGCGGAAACCTGGTTGACGGTTTACCGCTCGCCATATTAGGAATTGTACATCGAAATAGCCGGATAGGTGCTCGTCTAGAAAATGTATAGCGAGCGTTACACCGCCAACCATGTTCCCGCTCGATATACACGGCCAGTGGAATCTGTATTGTGACATAGACAACGTTGTAAAGTCCTCGGTGTTTTTATGCATCGATTTATGCATATTTTCGGAACTTTCAAAATTTATATTCCCGACAAAAAATATCCAACACCCTCAAAAATCTGAATGGATAGAACGTATCTATGTTCAAGGCGTTTCGACCTCTCACTGGCGAATTACAAATAGTTAGTATGTGGAAAGGAGCCAATCTCTAGAATTCACACCTATTATTCCTCGACAAGTGCCTACAACATCAAGAATTTTGCATCGAAATATCCGGATAGGCGCTCGTCTTGAAAATCGGCAACTAACTAGGGCAGCATACTTATTAATGTTCAGGTGGAGCGACATGTCCATAAATGATTTGTATAGTCGGACAGGTTTTGCGAGAGTCTTTATATAGTTACGGGTTGTCTCATGTAAATTCCGGTGCGAACTTTGACGGTTGTCAGAAATATTATGTGTTCAACTAACATATTTAACATTTTCGAAAAAATCGAACCCGATAGAACGCATCTGTGGTCAAGGCCTTTTGAAGTCTTACTAGCCAGATTTGGAGCACCAGTGCGTGAAAGATCTGAAACTCTAAATTCCCACGCACTATTTCTTGATAAATATATGCATCACCAGGGATTTGATGCACTATCTCTTGAGAAATATATGAATAGACACTCGTCCAGAAAATCGGCAACGAGCTAGAACAGCACCCTTATGTATAGCGAGTGGTAAAGCGTCAAGCAGGTTTCCGCTCGAGTGGCATATCCTGAAGGGATTTGTATGTTTGGTGGAACTGTCGAATAGTGTTGCTAACACATCTTTACATGCCCGCATCGATCTGTGGAGGTTTCCGTGACGGTGTGTAGATTTTTTTGATTTTCCATAGACTCGTACAGAACGGATTCTTCTTTCTGAAGAGTAATAACTCGTGCAGAAGGGGTTCTTCCCTCTGGAGAGTAATGAGGATGCTGTCCTAGCTAGTTGCAGATTTTTGGGGCGAGCGCCTATTTATAAATTTCGATGCAAAATTCTTGATCACGCACATATTTATCGAGATGTAGCACATGTTAATCCTAGAGATTGAGTCATTCCACGTATCGCTGCTTCGAAATTAGTTAGCGAGAGGTCTAGAAGCCTTCACCACAGACATGTAACTCTTACAGAGGGGATTCCTCCCTCTTAAAGATAACAATGATGCTGTTGTAGCTATTTGCGGATGACTCGTGCGTAAGGGATTCTTCCCGCTGAAGGGTAATAGAGATGCTTTCTTAGCTCGTTGCAAAAATCTTGATGATACGGACATTCGTCGAGAAATAATGCGTGCAAATCTTGGATTTCCAGCCTCTACACACATTAGAGCTCCGAGATTAGCTTGTGAGAGATCGAAACTTCTTGTCCGTAGTCGCGTTCTATCGGTCGTGAATCTTCGAAAATGTTGAATATTTTCGGTCGCAAGCCTCAGATTCCTTCAAATTCGATAAGTTATAGATAAATCGATATGGTGCTACACAAAAAAATAAGATGGTCATAGCACCACACATCTCTTCTGGACGCACATTCGAGCGGAAACCAGCTCTTCTGGCGAGCGTCTATTTATGAACCCGGATGCAAATTTCGCAATAATGGAAGATTACGTCTAAAACATTGGTTCTTGAGTTTAGACAGCTTCGTCTTTTGATCCATTGATGTTTCAAAATGAAGTAGTTAAGGGTCAAAACGCGTTGACTACAGACATGTTCTATCTGTTTCGATTTTCCGAAAATTCTCAGTATGTCTGAACAAATCTGAAAAATGTAAAGATATTCGAAAGTGTACATCGGAAATTCAAAGAGCGAAGCCCTGAGACTTTTATATGAATGATCTACACGACTATACAGATCCCTTCTGGACGTGTCTCTCGAGTAGAAACCAGATTGACGGTTTACCGCTCGCCATCAGTGGATTCAATGATTGCTTCAAACACCATGATCATTTGCAAAATCCTAGAGTTATAATTTCGAGATAATGGCAACCGGAATAACTTCCCGGCGGTCGCCGCTTCTTGAAATTGGAGTATCGAATGCGGAACCATTTATCTCGATCATGGTGTTGTTTTCACTTGATGCATCACATACTGCTTCACGCAGCTGTGCTCGTGCATAAGAAAACGGTTACTATTTAGTAGTACAAACCCCCCACACATAACGGACAGTGAACTGTATACTTCTCTCACGCTCGTACTTCATGTCATGTCCAGAAGAGGCTGTTTCGTGTTCCTGAAACATTAAAATCAAATTATAATATATGTATAATTTAATGGGGCTGTATATCGACCCCGGCCAGATTCATGGAAATACCCGGAACTTCCACATTTTCATATTCAGGATGCATCCGCCCGAAAATGGACAACAACGGCGCTCTCCTCCGAGCATGCATCTGGAAACTTCAATTATGTGATATAGCAACAATAATAGATTGGAGGAATGAATCCCCGAAAAATCCGAACCTGCTGCGCAGACACATCAGCTCATTATAAGATATATTCCACCGCAACCAGTCAAGACAGTACCCTTGTGTATGGCAAGCGGTAAACCGTCAGACAGTTTTCCGCTCGATTGACTCTTCCTGCAAATATGTGTGTAGTCCCTCGGTGGCCTTGCGGGAGGTGTTTCGGCACATGTGTGAGCTCCGCGGCGCTGTACAGCTTCTCAAATAATGACCTCCATAATTTCAATAATTGCTGGAACTTTTTATTTTTAATAATGATCTTCGAATCTGAACCGACTAGAACTATCCTCTCGTCAAGCCGTGTCGAACTATGGTTATCAAGTGTATCAGCTTCACTATACTTATTTACTGAACAAAAACATAATTATCTACAAACCACTTCGATGCTTACAAGGCTGCTCCGTTATCGAAGCAAGCACCATGGCTACAGCTTTCGGCCCCGCTCTGCTTTTCGATTGATCACCTCTGTGCTCACAGCCTTTGATGTTGCCATGACTTTGCCGCTGGTGTTCCTTCCGGTGGGAGTTGTGTCAGATGATGTTGCCGCGCTTCACCAGTTTGTCAACTCTCTCTACAGGAAGTGTCAGCTTGCTTGCACCCTGCAGCCTTCGCAGGCCCCAGCTCTCCCGTTGGACAGCTCCTACTTCGATATAGACCTTCACCATGATCTCTGCCCACAAGGAGACTATCCCCGTGCTGACACGATGCTTGCGATTCAGGATGCTGGCTCGTCTGTGCCCACCCCTCGGAGTTTCGAGCTCCACACCCCGAACAAGTTTGACATTGACAAGGAATACGATTGCGACTTCACCTTCAGCTCTGCGGCTGTGCCCCCACTTGCTATGAGCCAGTTGTCTCCGGCAGCTCCCACTATTTCGGCATGTGCTTCTCCCCCCATTGGTGGCTTCGGGTCGTTGGTCTCGGCGGTTCGCTTTCGATGGCACAACTTTGCACAAGCTCTCCATGTGCGAAAGACCCTATGCTCTTCTGAGACCAATTATCATTGTGCTCCCCCCATGGTTCGCTGATTCCTTTTTGGATGGCGTCTGCTTGAGGCGACTTGGACAAAGACGGCAATCAATTTCACCGGCCCTTCTTCAAGTACCTCTACAAGCACCCTCGAAGCGGGAAGCTCTTCTCCCATTTGCAAGGCTGCCAGCCAGACGCCCGCGAGACTCTCTCCAAGGACCTATGCCGCCGGCAGCTCTAATACCCCATACAGTGCCAGTCAGCCGGCACAGGACACCTCAGCGCCAGCTCCAATACCCCGTTCCCCGACTAGCTCTTCATGCGACTCTCAGCCACCGTTGCGGTCTATGGCTGACTTAGTTCGAGAGGTCAAGGGCATGCAAAGATCAGGAAAACAACCGCTGTGGCTCACGTTCCTTCGCGATCATGGAAAGACGGCTTTGGACCCGAATCGGCACCATCCTCAGCTACTCGAGGAGTTTCTTGAATGTTGTATGAGCTCCCCCCGCCACCACTCGGCAAGTTCGACGAGTTCTTCTCTAAGTTATGCCCGAGCGACACCACCAAGCTCTTCTGGCAGCCCACACAGCCCCCCATTGCCTCGAGGTGGCCCCTCGTATGTGCCCGCTGGTTTCCTGGAGAATCACGTTTCGAGGACCGAGCTCAACGAAAAGAAATACAAGACTCAGTATGCGACGAAATGGAGAATGAATATCGAGTTCACCGTGCAGAACCCTTCTAGCAACAGCCGCGACTTGAACCGATGGCTGGCTTCTGTCAAGAATGAGGATCTTGAGGAGGCGATGAACACCATACAGTTCTCAGACAAGCTCTATACCCTCCTAGCGAAACCTGGCGTCGTCAATGCAAGTTCATCAATTGGCAGAAGATTGACTCCAACGGCAAGCTCTCTCCGGCTCCCTTTGGCTCCGCTTGTAAATATACAGACAAGAAAGCCCATCTTGCTCGAAGCAGCTCCAGTTTTGCGAACTCTTGCATCAGTGATCGTGGTGCGGACACTGTCTTTTCGAGTATCGGGGATCGTGGAGCGGTCCTCGACTTTTGCGTGCTCGATGGCATGGATTAATCATCGGCAGATAATATGGCCTGAAAACATCTCCAAAATTCGTCTCCGTTAAAAAATATTATCATTAAGCCTTGTTTACCGAACTTTACGCATAGGCGATCGGCCCGGAAATCCGGAACTAGCTAGCACAGCATGCTTATGTATGGCGAGCGGTAAACCGTCAGCCTGGTTTCTGCTCAAGCAACACGTCCGGGATGGATCTGTGTAGTCCAAAGGTTTTCGCCGAATAGCATTATAGCATATCTAGGACCCCTGTAGCGATTCCGGTGAGAATTTCGAAAAACATCAGAATTCCTTGACTTTCATATTTTAGAATTATAATTTCGAAAACACAGAAACCCGATAGAACTCGTCTGTGGTCATGCCTTCTTGTACTAACAGAATTGATTTCTAGGCCAATACCACCCAGACTGATTGGATTTCCGAAATTTACAACCCAATTCGTTGCCATGACGACTCATCATCAAGCTTTTTCGAAAATAATTGTCAACTAACGCTTGCCCTAAAAATCTGCAGCTATCTATGACAATGTCTTTGTGTATGACGAGGGGTCGACCGTCAAATAGTTTTCCGCTCGGGTAACACGTCCAGGAGAAATCTGTGTAGTCTCCGGGGAATATGTGAGGAGTACTCGGGTGCATTCGAAGTTATCTGGCGTGCTCTTCGATGGTTTCGTTTAGGAGGCGAATAAAGTCGTATGTGGTCACACGTTTTCAAACCTCCGAGTATCACATATGTGAGCTATGTACACCGACATAGTGAATATGCGAGCCTGTCAAACTATTTGGTAGCAGAAATGTTCATCAACAAGACATTTTCATCAGAACGTATCAATAGATATTCCACTGCTCGATACTAGCTAGAACCACATTCCAGTGCACGACAAGCGGTAAATCGGTACCATGTTACCCGATCGACGGACACGTCAAGAAATATCCTTAATTGCTCGGATATAATTAATTTGTTATAGCATATTCGACACCACTACCAGCTCTGTAACGATTGTCGTCATAATTCCGGGAATCTGCAGAATTCCAGGTGTCATGATGTTGGGGTCATGGTTTGCGAAAAAACAAATCGATGGTACTCTTCCGTGGGCACGCCTCTCCGAACTCCGAATATCAGATATAGGAGAAGTAATACCCCAAAACATTATATCTGTGGCACCCACAGTTGGCTGTGTAGACACAACGTTGAATCACCAAGTGTTTCGCAGTAAGGTTTACGAAAAGGCGCGCTCGTTCCTCGAGTCGGCACCTAGCTGGCACCGCATTCTCATTGCTCTTGAAGATGGACACATCACTTTTGTACGAGTCCTTGCCGTTTACTCTTTGCAAGGACATAATCTCTTCTGTACGAGTCTTCACTCTCCCAAAAAGAAGAATCCCTCTTGCTTGAGCAACTACTCTTCGCAAGGGACTAATCTTTTCTGTACGACTCATTACCATTCCAAGGGACACCACCTCATGCACGAGCTATACCGAGTAATTGGAAATTAAGGATTCACAACACACTTCGTTGACTGTGTGTCTGCACAACAAGCTGTTTTTCATAAAAAAAAGCACGATTCGGTGCCCGCCCCGAAACTCGGCCACTAGCTAGCGCAGCCTCCATATCACTTACAACAGAACAGGTATGTCGAGCGGCGAACCGTCAACCAGGTGTCTGCTCCAGCGACACTCCCAGAATGGATATGTATAGTCCACAGGCTTCCTCTGGATATCGTTATGGCATATTATATGGGCCCTGTACAGCTTTATAGCGCTTCTGGTCATGGTTTTGAGATTTTTTTAGAATCTCCATATTTCAAAGTTTACAGTCACCATGTTGGAGAAAAATAACCCCCCTAGAACTTTTATGTATTCATGCCTGTTCGACATTCAAGTCTCGAAAATTGTGCGGAGGATTTCCAACATATTGTGCGGACTGAGTTGCTCATCATCGACATTTTTCCATCTAAATTTACGAATAGGCGCTCGCCCCCAGAATAGGCAACTAGCCATCACAGCATCCTTATCATTATTCGAACGGGAATAATTGTTCTGTACGGCTCACAGCATTCCCTCCATACGAGTCACTTCTCTATTCGCTGGGAAATCGTTCCCAGCGGAAAATATGTGTCGTCCGGAGGCTGGAATTTAAACGAACATCGGCTGATCTTAGCTGGGTATATGTGTCAACGTGTCACGTACCACTTATTTTTATTCCCAGGTAAGGATCTCCATTTCATGTTGCTTGATATCAAGAAATAAATATATGTAGATGTCACGGTTCATAATTGTATATAGTTCATATCAGGTTGATCCCGAAACACTTCTCATAATGTTCGTTGTCTGGAATAAGTCGCACAGATGGGATTCTATCCTTCTGAAAAAGTTTCCAGGCGAACGTCTATCCGTGAATTACTCGAGCCGGGACGATTCTCCTCTTTGGGGGAAAGATAAGGATGCTGTCGTCGTCAGTTGCGGATTTCGAGGGGCGAACGTCTATCCGGAAATTTAATGAAACAAACTTGTTTATGGGCCGTCCTACCCACAAAGTGGGTGGGGGATTCTTAATACGCAATAACTCGGTAAAATTTAGCCCTCATCTCTGAGAATCGAATGTCCGAAAAGCTTGACCACATCATATTCTCACCCATGTTGGATCTAAAATGGTGATTCAAAAACCACAAAATTTGTTTTTTTGTTTAATGGTGGGACCTCAAGAAGCGCTTCATAGCTCTATCCAACCACCGCATATCCTGGAATCCCGGAAGCCCTTATGGACGGGTCGGTCGAGCGGAAATCAGGTTGAAGGCTTACCGCTCACCATACATTTCGATAAAAAGCACTTTGTTATCTTGTCGACGAGCCGCCCTGCCAACAAAGTAGGTTGGTAATATCGATTACTCAGTGATTCGATCTACTATATATCACGTGTTCGATAATCAAATCTCGAGAAGGATTCACCTTGTGAGAGTTCTATTTGTCTGAGATTTGCAAAAATGGTGCTTCAAAAATAGAAATCAGGACGGCTCGCTCATGGACGGGTCGTTCGAGCGGCAACCAGGTCGACGGTTGACCGCTCGCCATACATTGTTAATCTTCGACATGATGGGATGTCTTAGAATAACGAAACTCCTCTCCCAGTGATATACGGACATACACAGAAAATATTAAAGAAAGTGTAAAGGCACTGTGGGTGTACAGATCACCAATGTATGCAACTATAAAATATGAATTTGGGATTGCCGCCGAAATCCATTTTGCACGAGGAATCATTGTTCAAGAGAGAATATACCTTCATCCACAAGAGACGAGTGCAACAAGCTAGCGCAGTACCCTCATTCATCTTTAGAAGGAATACTGCCTCCTGCACCGGTCGAATCGGTAATCAGCTGGCACAGCATCTCCATCACTGCCCATTGAGCACGAATCCATGCTGCACAAGTCACATAAGAATTCAAATGCGTTCAGACTTCTCGAAAAATAATGATAACCGGGTCTGGGACACACCTAAAGCAAACAACAATATAAGGAAATCATTATAAAATTGCCAAAACCACCCCATGGTAATTCCTGTATATGAAGTGAAGCACGCAACAAACATGAAACTTACTACAAACCAAATAATCCAACAGAAACCCACCCAGCCTCTTAGGTCTAATTCAAATCATACTTAAGGCGATCAGCATTGTGACGCACACGTCTCCTATGAATGTCCATTTTCGGAAAACAGTTCGGTGGTTCACGGATAGCCCTACAATCACACACAACTTATGTTGCCGGTTGCATGTAATGCAGCTGTAATACGGATACACTCGCCGCGAGTTGCCGATTATCAGAGAAAAATAGGTTCACATATTCACCGAAACCACAACATCTGATTGGCAAGAGTTTAAACGAACGACATATTTCAGGGCTCGCAAGTTGATAATCGAAATGCAAGGTGGTTTGGTTTGGACTCACAATGATTCGAACATCGAAAACACATTTGAAAAATAAAAATCATCGACATTTACATCTCAACAAGTAGAAACTAGCTCTGATCTCTGAATAAACTACATGTTCCCATTTTACCATTCTGGTCGCTTCTAAACTAGTTATCGAGCCGACATTCGGTTAACTTTGTACCGCTCGCGATACGTCTGAGAGGCGAGCACTCACTAACCTGTGCAGAAGTGATTCTTTCTTCCACAGAGCGATAAGGATGCGTGCGCCACGTATTCGCCGATGGTCGAGGGAGAGCATGCGTTCAGTAATTCCGGCGGAAACTCAATGTTGACGAGACTCACTGTAAATAACGTAGTTTGCGATTGTTCTACAGCTCCTTGTACATTGCTTTCATGTCGCACAGGATATGCTTAATAGTTCAAGACCAAACAAAAGTTAGAACTCGCAAGAACCTTTGAGAAGTTATACTTATGCTATGCTAGCTAGTTAAAGATTCCGGGTGCAGGCGTCCATTCGTAAAGTTCAATATGAAAATCACGTGGATGGTTCAGAGGTCCAGTATTTTATGTTTCCAGCAGAATTTGCGGTAACAGTTTACAGTGTATTGCCATCTGGACATAAGTTGTTTGTAGATTATTCAAATCCGATCCTGATTTCATCAGTGATATATTAATTTCATTTGCTTCGTTATGACAAATAATATCATACAATATAATAACAATAAGATGAGGTTAACACATTATTACAAGAGCATCATCTCATTCTGATATATTCGAAGAAATCCATACACATCTGTCCTATTGTATTACATTTTGTAGGAAACTATTTTGATATGATATGATAATATTCCAAGATGCTATACAATTTACAGCTTTTCAATATCATCATCAAATCACATAGTCTACGGAAGTCAATAAATCTATATGTCGGCAATCACACAATATATGCTTACTCATTAACGAACTATGCGGATTACGAGGTAATCAAATTCGGTTACAGTTTGCCTTCTGCCCACCCGTCGCCGCTCGGCCGATCGGAGTATGATGAAACCATGATACCCATGACCCATGAAGATTTCAGGCTTGATATTGTCGACAAGATTATGCAGGATCTGCGGTCTGTCTCGATCATTCATATATAGACTTTATGTTTGAAGGCCCCATAATATTGCAAGGTTTCGAACCTTGTTTTCGGTGTCCCCGACCCCGGCACCCTTATAATCAGGTCCGGCCCGCAATTGCGTCGAACTTGAGAGATTTTATGATACCAAGGATAGTTTTCGACCATGAAAATAGGTCCGCTGCAGATTGGTCAAGGTGCTGTCCGATTTTTCAGATGCTTCGAACGGCCCTATTGTATATCGTTGGTTCGTTTACTGTTTTTTTTTATTGTTTAACACAGAGGGGTTATTGAACTTCTCGCAATAATTATAATGCCCACCGTATTTCCTATAAGGTCCATAGATAAAAAAAGCTTCAATCGAACATGCTTTGAAGGGCTGCCGAGGGATCCCTGAAAATTAAATTCATTAATCAGAAATCAGATGGTTTGACATGTTTCGTTAGGGAAATCCATGGAATGCTGCGAAATTACAATATTTCAGACATGTTCCTTGGGGTGGGTGGGGTGCGTTTTTCGAAAATGTGTTCTCCCCGAAGTGCTGGCAACAAAAAGCCCCCCGAAATGTTCGGAATTCCAGCATGTTTGGATCTGATCGATTATACAATGGTTTTAACAATCTCCACATACAAATTCGATGCAACAAGCACCCCAGATGCATTGAAACGCGCCCCCGACCTGTTTTGAAGGGTACCCAATCAAAATCACATCAAAATCAATAGGACCCGACATAAAATCAATCAGTTTGGGGTTATGATGTCCTCTTCGGCTGCAGTGTCAAATCAATTTTGCAACTTTGCCTGCCCCGCAGCGGCCTAGCGGTGCACTCGACGATGCAGCCGCGGGTGATTCCGCGGGTGGTTCCGTCGTGCCTCGGCTTGCAAACGGCTGTGTGCAGTACAGAGTCATGCTCGGAGGGGCCCTGAATCAGACAATATGTTGCTGGGTTTGCTTTTGGAAGGCAGCAAAAATCCGACAGGAACCTCTAGGGATGATAACCATAACATCATTGTTTGTGTTGGTATCTGTTGGGGTAATTGCTGATTGGTATGATTGCGGATTGGGGTAATTCCTAAAACGACACTAGTTATCGGTTGGGATGAGCGGTAATTCTTAATTAACTGTGTGTTCCACACGCGCACAAGTGTTTCTTTCCATAAAAATTACCGATTCGTTTTTGGGTGCCTTTTTTCGAAAATGTATTTTCCCCGATGGGCTGGCCAAGGAACTCCCCCAAATGGGTTTGCCTGGCGGGCGAAATCTTAGTTAGCCTCCCCCCACCCTTTTGCCCTATATTAGACCCTCCCAACGCCCATAAAATAGGCAAAATCCGAAAAATGACATAGAACAAATCCCATATATGTATATTGAAGAGCTTAGCGGCTTGCCTTCTTGTTTCACAACTGCATCCAACAATATTCCAACGGCCAAACTCTCATGCCTGGAGGGTCCATTGGGAAGGGCATAACATCTGTGATGCCTGCCAAACCAGGTGTGAAATTAATGCGGAAATAATGCAAAATAAAGAATCCTAGCCGATTTAGTTACAGATTTCCAATTTTCTGGTCTCCGGACTTTGGGACCCTCCTAGCCAGCTCCGAGCCGCGATTGCGCTGAATTTGCCGCAGGAGTTGCGCAAAATGGATGAATCTGAGGCGACATTAAGTTCAGATTTAAGTTCAGCAGATTTGTTTCCTTTTTTGATTTTTCAATCTGTAGCAGGAGCGAGGAATCAATGTACAGGGAAGTCTGTACGGGGAGGTCTGAGCAGAGTCACGCCTGGACGGGTGCTCACTTAGAAAATCTTGTCCATTGACAAGGGCATGACATGTGCGATGCCTGCCAAGCAAGGTGTTAAATGAATGTAGAATTAATGTGAAAGAAATGTAAAGTGCATCCTGTATGTCGTGTGTCGTTCCATCTAATTTGGGATGTGGGCCACCCCCTTCCATTGAGAAGGGTCTGCAATTACTAGATTCGTCCATGATCAACACATTCGTGTGGTTCGTATGTTTCGGGCCGCATTGGTTTTTAATCTGATTTTGATCAAACGCACAAGTCAAAACAGGTCGGGAGAGTGTTTAAATGCATCTGGGGTGTTGTTGCGTCCGTTTCGCATGTGGAAATGGTGAAGACCATTGCAAATTCGGCGCGATGCATGTTTGTTTTTTGGATTTCCAACACTTTTGGAGGTTCTTTTGCCAGCCCTTCGGTGAGAACACATTTCCGGGAAACACAACCAAATAAAAATCACATAATCCATCAGGAAACATGCGCGATGTCTGCCAAACAATGTGTGAAATTAATGGAGAAAAAATGCAACCGCAATATAAAGTGCATCATTTACGTCATGTATCGTTCCATATATTTTTATTCATCGTGTAATGTTGTTTTGGGGTGTGCCTCCTCCCCTTCCCCCTCCCCCCCGCGGTCCCCAACAAAGTCCGCCAACACTGACAATCATATGAAGCAAATATGACGTAACATGGAATCACACATGACATACGGTAGGCATTGTGAGTATTGCAAGAAGTTTACTAACCCCTCAGCTGAACAATTAACAAAGGTACGAAAATAATAGCATGCAAGATGCCTGTTCAATAATCTGAAAAATGCCGAGCACTCTGGGGTCTCCGAAGCGGTCCCCCACCCCAGCACCCATTCGTATTTAGTCAGAACTGTCCCCGGCGACATCAAATCTTTCATTCGACCTTTTTGCTCAAATCCTGCCGTAAATTTAATGTAATTGCGGGCCGGACCTTTGTGAAGTTGAAGAAACACCCCCGCTTCTTTGACTGGCATTTGGCTGCCGCTAGTTTTATTGCTCTTAGTCTTTATATTTTCTCAGCATTTCCCACCATTGTTCGGATTTTGTTCTTCTCGACCGGGTTCACACATATAGATTCGGGCGCAAAACTGACCGCCACGGACGCTACATATGCAAAAACATTGGCAAATTCGACGTCTCGGCGAACCAAATCCAATGGAAGGCGTCCCGGACCAGGAGTAGGCCAAAAGCCCGGAAACAAAACTTAAGTTTATTTTGCTTACCTGAGCAATCCTGGTTTTTTGGCCCCATTTGCTTCAAGTTGTTTAGGTTTACCAGCTTCTTCCTTGTATTCTAGGGGCCCAATACCACCCCGATCTTTCAAGCGATGAGCCTTGAGGGCCCTGAAGTGGCACCCAAATCAAGGTCCTCTTTCAAAAACAGGTTCGTTATTGGGTTAAGTATAACGCTGCGAAATTTTGTGCGGGGCCCCTAAACCTTATTTTCCAGCCCCGGGGCCCCACAAAACAGGTCTGGGATGTGTTTAAATGCATCTCGACTTTGTTTTGTATCGAATTTACATGTGGAAAGGGGTAAAACCATGGTGCAATCGACGAGATCCAAACATTTTGGGATTTTCATTATTTCGGGGGAGAACATATTTTCGGAAAACGCACCCCAACACAAAAATCAATCCACACATTGTGAATTCATTGACGCTTGGCTAGTTTTGGTTTGTTTTGGGATAATTTGGGCACGATTGCCGTCAAATGGGTACCTCTGCAGATGGCTTGAAAATCATGTGATTTTTTGGTTAAAGTTCGGGTTCAAAAGCGCTAAGCAAAGTCAATCAAGATCACACAAAAATGAGGGGGGGGGGTCCGGGCCCCATTTAGATTTAAGATAATTTTAAACTAACCTAAGATCAACACATGCATCAGTGCCTTGCGGCACGGTGGCGCATTATTCAAGGCCCTATCCATGGTAACTTTAGATGTGCACATTCCCTTCCCCCAAAACACCTTCGACGAAACTTAAGGCAAGTTTTGTCAATGTTGTGTGGGAACTATCGATAATTATTTCGTTTACCTCCGATTCTATTTCACAAACCATTCAAAACATGTGGGGACATGTTTCAATGAATCTGGGGTGTTTTTTGCATTGAGTTGGAATGTGGGCATGGTAAAAATCATTCTCAATCGATGAGATTCAAACATGTTGGGATTTGTAAGATTTCCGGGAGTTCTTTTGCCTGCGCGTCGGGGATAACACATTTCCGAAAAATGCACCCAGATTCAAATTACATTCATTTTCGATGGAATTTTGGTAAACTAGCCTCAAGTTTCGTCGAGGGTTGTAGGATGCCTGACTAAATGCCTCAGGAATATCCCCCCGGAGGCTGCCTGACTAAATGCCTGTGCGCAGGAATGTAAACAGCATTTGGTCAGCTTTTGGCAGCTCTAGTTGGGCCCTCAAACAAAGTTTAAAGTTCTTGCCCGGGACATTTTGTCAGCTCTGTCGTGTTGGGCCCGGGGCATTTAGTCAGCCCCCCAAAATGGAGCTGACTAAATGCCCATGCGCAAGAATTTTAAAGGCAGAGTCGGACCGGCCAAATCGGACGAAAACTGCCCCATTTGAAATTGCTCGAGCTTAGCAGATAGATTTATCAGGCAGGATCCGGAATGCAAAGAATGTGTTGCAGCACCAGTAGCCCATAGGGCCCTTGGGGCCCCTGCACGGGGCCCATGGGGCCGGGCTGTAGGGCCCATGGGGCACCCGATTGTTGCTGGAAATCATTTTGTCATCCCAGTTTTGTGGTTTTTTAAAATGTTCTGAATTTTCCGAATTCCAACAATCTTGGTGGATATCATTTTGTCAGCTCGGGTTGTCGTTCCACAGCCGAAACCTGACAAAATGATGTCCACCAAGGTTGTTGGAATTCGTCAAATTTCAAAAACTCTAATGGAAAACGCATAAAACTGAGCTGACAAAATGATGTCCACCAAACTTCGGGGATTCGGCCCATGGGGCCGGCTTGCAGGGCCCATGGGGCCCGCTTCGATTTTTGCTGGAAATTGTTTTGTCAGCTCAGTTTTGTGCGTTTCCTTTTAGTGTTTTGCAAATTTCCGAATTCCAACAATCTTTGTTGGAAATCATTTTGTCAGCTCGGGTTGTCGGCCCACAGCGGAGACCTGACAAAATAATGTCCACCAAGATGGTGAGAATTCGGGAAGTCGCAATCATTATTGGAAAACGCATAAAATTAGCTGGCGAAACGGCACCCGCCAAATTTCGGGTGACCAGCCAGCCCAGCCAGACCAACCCTGGAAAATATAATTAGCAAGCATGACCTGGGAGATCAGGAAAACCATGCTTAAGCTATGCTTTGGAGCAATAAATTGGTCCAGTCTGTGGGGAGGTACTTTTGAGCCAACGAACCCCTAGGGAGCCCCGCCAAATGGAGCTTACTAAATGGCCCGGAGACTTTTTTTTAAGTGCAAAAAGACACTTGAAAGTTGACCCGCCCAAAAGCTGACAAAATGGTTACCACCAAACTCGTCGGATCCCACCGGGCCATTCAGTCAGGTCCAAAATGGTGCCCAAACAGGAATCCCAAAGCTGACAAATTAGGTACATGCAAGACCTGGGTCTCCGGGGGGTATGTGCAGGATGCTATGCAACCTAATATTGTAAAAGCACGTCATTGAAACGAGCGTAATGTACAATTCATACAGTAGGAAATTGTGAAACAATTGTGAAATAAATTTGAAGATAATGTGAAATCATGAATTACACATGTATCTCACAATATTGATAATATTGGTCACATTTGGTGGGCGGTGGCCGCCCCCCGCGGCCCCCGCCCCTCCCAAAGGTGACCAATATGAGTAAATATTGTGAAATACATATGTAATTCTCGGTTGCAAATTACCTTCACATTAATTTCACATTTTTGTTACAATTATTTCACGGTTCTTGAAAATCTGGAATTGCAGGGTTTCAATGCCCCCCGCTATTACAATTCTATTATGTGCAAGAATATATATATGTATATATATATATATATATATATATCGAAATCAATTTACCATGCATAAGCCAGCAGCCAGCCATCAGGCAGCCAGCCAGCAGCCAGCAGCCAGCAGCCAGCCAGCAGCCAGCAGCCAGCAGCAAGCCAGTAGCCAGCCATCAACCAGCCAGCCAGCCAACCAGCAGCCAGCCAGCCAGCCCAGTCAACCCAGCCAACCCAGCCAACCCAGCATAACCCAGCTCACCAGCCACCTTGCACCGTTGACCCAGGGGGGGGTGTTTCCAAGGGTGAGCTTCTTATAAAGCGAAATGACGAAAAATAGGGTGGTTGCCATGTGAGCGCGCTCGGTTTCAACACCATCGAGTTTTACCGTTGTAAACGGACCGAGCTGAAACACTGTAAAAATGCATACACAATCGTTAAAATTAGTCAAAAAAGCCGAACGGCTGCAGAGCGAGAGCGTACTTCCAGACACGCCTGAGCCTATATGGGACTTGAGGCTGGTCGCTGTTTATCGTAATCCCACGCGAAAAACAGCACGCTTGATCCCTCTGCAGCCCTTCAGTTTTTTTGACCCACTGTAACGATATTGTATGCATTTTGACGGTGTTTCAGCTCGGTCAACTTTTGTTTCTACCCCAGACACGTGATTATCGTTTGGAATTTCTGTTTCTATTTATCGTGTTCCAGCTCTCGGAGAGAGATTGTTGTCGATCTTTACATTGTTTTTTGCGTACTTCGCAGACATGCCCTCGATGATCGTCGCTGTTTTTTCGTGCTCACACACGCACATTTTTTATCGCTCTTTGTCGTAGTTGAGCGTAATTTAGCTCAAAGTCGCGATTGTGTATGGAGTTTTATGGTGTTCTAGCGTTTTCAACTTTTGTCGCTATTTATCGCAGTTGAGGCGACTGCACAGACACGTTGGAACCCTCACCAGACTTTTGTAGCTATTTATCGTGTTCCAGCTCTCGGAGAGAGATTGTTGTCGATATTTACATTGTTTTTTGCGTACTTCCCAGACACGCCCTCGATGGTCGTTGCTGTTTGTCGTGCTCACACACGCACATTTTTATCGCTATTTGTCGTAGTTGAGCGTAATTTCGCTAAAAGTCGTGATTTTGTATAGAATTTTACGGTGTTCTAGCATTTTCAACTTTGGTCGCTATTGATCGCAGTTGAGGCGACTGCACAGACACGTTGGAACCCTCACGAGACTTTTGTCGCTATTTATTGTGTTCCAGCTCGCGGACAGAGATTTTAGTTAATATGTTTATAATTTGTTTTTTGCATACTTCCCAGACGCCCTCGATGAGGGTCACTGTTTTTCGTGCTCGCACACGCACATTTTTTGTCGCTATTTCGTAGTTGAGCGTAATTGCGGTCAAAGTCACGTTTTTCCATTGAGTTTTACGGTGTTCTAGCATTTTCAACTTTTGTCGCTATTTATCGCAGTTGAGGCGATTGCACAGACACGTTGGAACCCTCACCAGACTTTTGTTTCTATTTATCGTGTTCCAGCTCTCGGAGAGAGATTTGGGTTGATATTTACATTGTTTTTTGCGTACTTCCCAGACACACCCTCGATGATCGTCGCTGTTTTTCGTTCTCGTACACACACATTTTTTATCGCCATTTGTCGTAGTTGAGCGTAATTTCGCTCAAAGTTGCGATTTTCCATAGGAGTTTTACGGTGTTCTAGCGTTTTCAACTTTTGCCGCTATTTACCGCAGTTGAGGCAACTGCACAGACACGTCGGAACCCTCACGAGACTTTCGTCGCTATTTATCGTGTTCCAGCTCTCGGAGAGAGATTTTTGTGAATATTTACGTTGTTTTTTGCATACTTCCCAGACATGCCCTCGATGATCGTCGCTGTTTCTCGTGTTCGCACACGCACATTTTTTATCGCTATCTGTCGTAGTTGAGCATAATTTCGTTCAAAGTCGCGATTGCCCATAGAGTTTTTCGGTGTTCTAGCGTTTGCAACTTTTGTCGCTATTTATCGTAGTTGAGGCGACTGCACAGACACGTTGGAACCCCCACGAGACTTTTGTCGCTATTCATCGTGTTCCAGCTTTCGGAGAGAGATTTTTGTTAATATTTACATCGTTTTTTGCGTACTTCCCAGACATGCCCGCGATGATCGCCGCTGTTTTTCGTGCTCGCACACGCACAATTTTGATCGCTATTTGTCGTAGTTGAGCGTAATTTCGCTCAAAGGCGCGATTTTCCATGGAGTTTTACGGTGTTCTAGCGTTTTCAAACTTTGTCGTTATTTATCGCAGTTGAGGCGACTGCACAGACATGTTGCAACTCTCACGGGACTTTTGTTGCCATTTATCGTGTTCCAGCTGTCAGAGAGAGGTTTTTGTTGATATTTACGTTGTTCTTTGCATACTTCCCAGACGCCCTCGATGATCGTCGTTGTTTTTCGTGTTCGCACACGTACATTTTTGATCGCTATTTGTCGTGGTTAAGCGAAATTTCGCTCAAAGTTGCGATTTTCATGAAGTTTTACGGTGTTCTAGCGTTTTCAACTTTTGTCGCTATTTATCGCAGTTGAGGCGACTGCACAGACACGTTGGAACCCTCACGAGACTTTTGTTGCTATTTATCGTGTTCCATTTCTCGTAGAGAGATGTTTGTGGATATTTACGTTGTTTTTTGCGTACTTCCCAGACACGCCCTCGATGATTGTCGCTGTTTTTCGAGTTCGCTCACGCACATTTTTTATCGCTATTTGTCGTAGTTGAGCGTAATTTCGTTAAAAGTCCTGATTTACCATTGAGTTTTACGGTGTTCTAGTATTTCGCTATTTATCGCAGTTGAGGCGACTGTACAGACGTTGGAACCCTCACGAGACTTTTGTTGCTATTTATCGTGTTCCAGCCCTCGGAGAGAGATTTTTGTTGATATTTACATTGTTTTTTGCGGACTTTCCAGACAAGCCCTCGATGATTGTCGCTGTTTTTCGTGCTCGCACACGTACATTTTTTATTGCTATTTGGTGTAGTTGAGCGTAATTTCGCTCAAAGTTGCGTTCTTCCATGGAGTTTTACGGTGTTCTAGCGTTTTCAACTTTTGTCGCTATTTATCGCAGTTGAGGCGACTGCACAGACACGTCGGAACCCTCACGAGACTTTTGTCGCTACTTATCGTGTTTCAGCTCTCGGAGGGAGATGTCTGTGGATATTCACGTTGTTTTTTGCGTACATCCCAGACACGTGTTCTCCCAAACGCCTCGCTTGGCACATTTTTTTTGCGCCAAGCGAGGTGCTTCACGCTCCCTTGGGACAGCCTTTGTTGCTATTTACGGGGTTCACGCTCCCCTGGGACAGATTTTGTTGCTATTTACGGTGTTCGCGCTCCCTTGGGACAGAATTCGTTGTTATTTAAGGTGTTCGCGCTCCCTTGGGACAGATTTTGCTGCTATACGCGGTGTTCGCGCTCCCTTGGGACAGCTTTTGTTGCTATTTACGGTGTTCGCGCTCCCTTGGGATCGATTTTGCTTCTATTTATGGTGTTCGCGATCCCTTGGGATAGCTTTTGTTGATATTTACGATATTTCAGATCTTTGTATTTGCGGAAGGCATCCCAATGTAACCGGTTACATTGGGACCGGCGGAAGGCATCCCAATGTAACCGGTCACATTGGGACCGGCGGAAGCGCATCCCAATGTAACCGGTTACATTGTGACCGGCGAAAGGCGTCCCAATGTAACCGGTTACATTGGGACCGGCGGAAGAACATCCCAATGTAACCGGTTACATTGGGACCGGGGGAAGGCATCCCAATGTAACCGGTTCCATTGGGACCGGCGGAAGCTCATCAGAGCCCTCCTGAGGGGTGCGCCTTGGACCCACCCTTTTTCCTTTGCTTATGCACTCATGTAGATAAAATCTGCTTCCCAAGCTTATTCTGAGATCACCAAAATGAGAGCGATCACCATAAATAGCAGCACAATCTGCTGCCCAAGCTTATCCTGAGACCACCATCCTGAGATCACCGACATCAGTCGATCAGCGCACGAGATGACAAGTGAAAAAGTTGATCATTGAACCATAACAAGTGAACCAATTTATCCATTGATTTCTACTCGCGCCAGGGGGTTTACCGGTATATATATATATATATATATGTATATATATATATATACTTGTGTTCTTTTTAGCCTTTAAGTAGTGATCGTCATACATAGTTTTTATTAAGTTTTGTCCGTTTTCAGGTCCCGGGACTGGTCCCATGGGATTCGTCATGGACAGCCGTGGTATTCTGGGGTATTTATGCATGCAGAACTCGGGTGTGGTATTTCAGAGACAGCAAAGCATTTTGTTTCTTCTTCGGCCAGCCCTCTTGGAAAATACGGCTTTTGAAAAACGCCCCCCAAATATACGCACATGTATCAACATATATACCTAGCAAGCATTTATGGAATTTGGTAACCTTCCCGAGATTCCCATAGGAATCTCGGAATAGGTTACAAAACCTCAGCAAAATCTGTGTATATATATATATATATATATATATATATACATTAATGTACAAAAACTAACTTCCGCTTGATATTTGCATACAAAGCGGACTGACACACAAATAGAAAACACGAGTCCGTGAAATCCAACGGAATTGTAATATTTAGCGTCGATTTGTCGGGTGGGTGGGGTGTGCTTTTCGAAAATGTGTGCTAGCCGAAGACATTAAGATTTATGGAAATAATTTAATGTTTGGATCTTATCGGCTACACAATGGTTTCAACCATTTCCAATGGATTTGAAGGGATTTCCTATGGATGCATTTAAACACGTCCCCGATATCTTTTGAAGGGTTTGTCAATTAAAATCGAAGGGAAATCTGAAACATGGACACACATATATATATATATATATATATATAGTGGAAGATAGTTTTTACACCTGGGTGTACATGGCAGTGCCCGTTGGAAACATTAGCAACAACTAGACAGACGAACAAATTGGCTTTGCGGGCCCGATTGAATGTCCGTTGGGCCCTATGGCCCCATGGGGCCCTACAGGCCCATAGGGCCCATGGGCCCATCGGGCCAGCCGGCCGGCGGACTGCCGTTTTTTTTTGTTTGTACGGAGGCGCGCCCGACTTAATCGGACATTGCCATACAGTGGAAGCTAGTTTCTGCACATGCACGCAGTTTGCCTCAATAAACAGTCCTCCCGGTGAAATTAGTAGTCCCTCCGGGTGTGGTAAAGTAGCTTTTTGGGGACCGGGCCAGGGCTTGGGGCTCTTTAGCACGCCCGGAAGGATTATCAATTTCGCCGGCAGGATTCTTGAAACACTGTGAGGAAGTGTATGGAAGTGTCGGATATATTATGGATGTATGTAAAAAATATATATATATATATGTATATATGTATATATGTACATATGTATATATGTATATATGTATATATGCATATATGTATATATGTATATATGTATATATGTATATATGTATATATGTATATATGTATATATGTATATATGTATATATGTATATAAGATTATATAAGTATACTGGCACCTTTATGGGTAAGCCATGGATTTACCAGTAATTCATTTTTGGGGTTTTATTGGATTTCTTGATGTCCTATTAGTTTCGGTTTAACTGCAAATGCCCAAACAATGCCCTTCCGAGCCAAGCAAGAAATTCATGATCCTTTTGGGTGTGCTAAAGGGCCCCAAGCCCTGGCCCGGGCCCTGGGCCAGGCCCCCAAGCCCTGGCCCTGGCCCTGGGCCAGGCCCCCAAGCCCTGGGCTGGGCCCTGGGCAGCTGGCACCCTGCTGCCTTGATTCATCGTTCTATTGGTCCATGGAAAGAACGCATTGCACAGTCCGGAAGGATTCTTGAAAAACTTTGAGGGAGTATCGGATATATTAGGTATGTATATGTATGCATGTATGTACGTATTTATGTATGTATGTATGTATGTATGTATGTCGGGGTAAAATGTATGTATGTATGTATGTATGTGTGTGTATGTATGTATGTATGTATGTATGTATGTATGTATGTATGTATGTATGTATGTATGTATGTATGTATGTATGTATGTATGTATGTATGTATAATGTATGTATGTATGTATGTATGTTGGTTTGTTTGTTTGTTCGTTTGTTTG
>Ga0099797_100358_pt1 | contig 30034 bp, 29 predicted proteins | sample Uncmet_Sort48C_1_FD_89871 | JGI IMG/M metagenome (GOLD analysis project Ga0099797, IMG submission 89871) | Marine eukaryotic communities from CALCOFI LINE 67, Pacific Ocean - C012_Sort48C_1 | ecosystem: Environmental > Aquatic > Marine > Oceanic | place: Pacific Ocean: Monterey Bay | collected... | reverse complement strand
GGACATCATTTGCAAGCCGTGCCCTAAGTGGATTACAGTGCGGAACCAGCCCAGGGACGAAGTGCGATTTAAATGCCTGATTTGTGAAAAGGAGGGCATCGGCATCTACACCACGAAGCTCTCCTACATGCGACACCATGTACACCAGCACCGTACTGACGACTGGGTGAAAGTGTACCGAACGAAAAAGTTGCATTTCATACGACCTGAATCCCATCCCCAAGGCGGCGAACTCTACAGAGTTTTGTGCCCCACGACCGCGATTTCCAAGTGTGGAGGCTACTTTGAGTGCCGGCATTGCCATGAATTTCAGAGGACATACACGCCTAAGGATGATGCTACAAACGCGAAGCAAGCTGGCGTGATGCGATTGCATGAGCGTTGGTGTAAAGCGAACAAGAAATAGCTTTACACGAGAACATTTCGAATCCTTTGAGTGCCGTATATTCGGCCCAATCATCATCATCAATTAGTCGAACAATCAATCGAGAAGGCATGACGGTAAAAGACGCGCAATAGGTACAAGACGTGAGGTATTTTAATGCATTATAGGTAGAAGACGTGATGGGCTTTGGGTTGGCCAACATGGAGGCCGAGCGCGCGTGTCTGAGTAAAGTAACAAGATCCCAGACGTTCGAGGATTTGGCAAAGAAGACCTTCTGTCCTGGTCTCCTTTTTGTCCTTGCATTCAGACTGGTCTAGTTTCTATGTGAGTGAATACGTAGTTGCTCGTCACAGCTGAAATTATCATGTTAGTCCATATTTTGTACCTATACAATCGTGACCATGAGCTTTTTTAATGATCTGATACATCATCCGGGAGAGAGTCAAATCTGTTTGAAACTGAAGGATGTGTTGGGTGTCACAACTGTATGTATAATACAAAAAAAGGCGAAAACGAACGGCTGGTGGCATTTCCGATCCAGTTCAATGACCTCAGCTACACTCATTACTTCGACCTGATGTGTCGCAACCGGGTCTTCCTTGAGCTAGCGCAGGTACCCTGTTACGACGGGATCTGAGATATACCGCAAGAATTTGTAAAATTTTGAGAAATTTTCTTGGCAGTGTTGAACGTCGCGCTCATTAATTTTGATGCGTATTGTTATAGTCATGGAGATACGACCGAATAGACACTACTGTAGATATGCAAAACGGGAAGACGATTCACATTTTAGACAGGGCCAGCTGCTTTGAACAGCAGCCTTTGTTTTGTATGGGACTGTATTTTGTTTTGATGTCACTGCGGTCAAGAAATGTAAAAAATTGTTGCAGGCGCGAGCTAGCCCGCGGTTCTCAATCCGCTGCAAGGTCTTCCCCTACGCGGAGAATGTCTTTTCCGTGTGGGTCATGGTGGCCATGCGCAACCGTATGTGATGGGACTACCCCACGCACTGTATTCTCAGGCCGGAATGCTTTTTTTTCAATGAACATTGAAGTGAACATTGTAAAATGATGTGATGATGTTGTCCAAGAAGGGTAAATCTCGTGATAAGATGAACGAGAGTATATTTATATTCAATATTTGTGGTTTATTGTATATTCTTAGCGTAAAAAAAAGAGTACGTTTCACGGATAATCGTGACTGTGACATTACCTAACATCCATGTTGATTCAGTTTCTGAGATCTATTGCAACGCTTCCCTTTCATGCTCTGAAAGTCTTTGGTTATATATCTCACTGTAAGCTCCGACGCTGTCAGGAGCTTCAGTAAAAATGTCAGTACCCTGCAGAGCGTACCCTGCAGAGCACATTTCCTGAGAATCAGTTGCCGCAACGGGAAACGTGTCTGACAACAAAACAGTGTTGATCACGGTCAGTAGACATGATGCACAAATGCCGTACAGTAGTACAGATGGTTTTTTTCTCGTTGCGTAGAACGTTATGTGTTGATGTATACACGAAGGTGCAGATGAAATAGTTCTTGCCGCGGAATAATTAGCTGGACTGTCACCCAAACGGGGGTCTTAGCTGATATGCGAAGAAACACCCCAAAGAGATAACGCATTCATAAATGTAAAAGCACGAACGTATTGCAAAAAAGTGGTATACTATATGCATGCAATTTTGTCCCGAAGATGCACATTCGTACATTATTCATTTGTGTTACAATTTTGACTAAATGATGTGGGCCGTTAGCCCTTGAATTGACTAGCAATTGCAGAAGCAATTTTGACTAGCAATTGAAGAAGCCAACAAACAAAGTTCAGAGTTTTTAATACGGAGGGGACGGAGTTATAGAATCAAATCAGAGGCAGAGAAGTTCACCACCATGCGATCAAGACATTTTGTTAAATTAGAACGTGAGTAGTCTGTTGTCTTCGTCTGTATTTGCGCGGTAGCGTGTCTACGTATACTTGTTATCGGTTAGAGAATGAAATCTGTTTTTTTACGGGAACATGGACAAAACCAGGATAGATCGCGGTGCAGCTGGCGCACGTTTGTGCATGCACGCATTGTTTATTGAAAAAAAATTTGATATGGTTTCTCGAGCAGGGTTCGTCAGATGTTTCATTGGTCGTTGAAAACTGAGCCAAAAGAATGGGCGTGTCGTACGGTGTATATTTATCATTCTTTCCCTTCCAATCGGATGTGATGACTGCAGCCAACTCTCAATCTCCGTAAGGTGATTGGTAGTGCGTAAGGTGATTGTATTTAGGCAACACTTTGCGCTTGCGTACGGCAGAAAGAGAACCAGGATCTGATTAGTTATAACATGACGGAGGTATATAAGCAGTTCGAGTGTGGTCTTTTTAGCGTTGTAATATTGATCTCAGTCACTTTGCATTATTTAGGCTCTATCATGGTTGCGTTATTGCGCAGCGAAGTCTTCATTATTATCACTTTTTTTTTTTGAAAGAGATTGACCTCACCTTTTTTTCATGAGACCAATGTCTCATGTAAAGAGGGTGAAGAGCGCAATAACGTTGCGCGTCTGCTCCCTGGGAGTAGCGAAAAAGAACGGGGGGTGAGCAACGGAGCGGCCTTCGCAAGGTTCACATTAGATGGGCTCTAACAGATAAATAAGAAGCGAACGGGACCGGATAGGACAAAGTTCTTTGTGGGGTACCGTGTGGTTTTGCGATTTTCGGTTTAGGGGCGCAATCCTGCCTTTGGTTAATTTCGCGGCAACAAGTGTGAGACGTTGTTTTTCTAGAAATGCAAGACTTGTGTTTTTTTCGATCGATTGATTCATCCGTTTTTCCTGTCGGATTCAACGTCATTTGCGTGCTGTTATTTTTTTGTGTTCGCATAATATGAGACTGTCGTTCGGAGCTGCAGTCGGAGTTCTATTTTCAGTGTGGGGAGCAGTAGTTTCGAAAGTGTCAGCGCAGGAATCTAGTTCAAGGTGCAGTAGTATCGAAATCGTACTTGGTAGTCTGGACCATAACAAAGAACCTTGGTGCAAAGAACCCGGACAGTTTCATATATTATTTTCGCATGCTTTGTTGCTGTAGAGTGTAGACGCAATTTATTCCTATGAATAATAATGATATGGCGTCTGTCGGCAGCGCGCAGTCTCTGTCTGTTTTCCGGTTTGGCGCGAGCTTATTGGTGGCCCACAGCGCTTTTGTGGCCGCTGTGGATGTGTCACAGCCAACCAAGATGCTCCGCAAGGAGCCGCAGGTGAGCCGCACAGGCGCTGGAACGGCTGGTGGTATCGGCAGCACAGGAGGAGAGCTTACCGGTGTTTCGGGATTCAGCACCCCTTCATCTGTAGTTATGGGGAGCGGTAGCGATAGCAGAGGTCGGGAAACAGCCCAGTTGTTCCATCACCGAGGGGCCTCGGAACCGTCCGCCGGAAGGTCGAGCCTGGTCGAGTTGGGAGAAAATCTCGCGGGGAGCCTGGCGACGGACGGGCCACCCGCGGTCGGCGCTGCGAGCCCTTCTGCTTCGTCCGGACTGCGGGCGGAGCTGACCGCCAAGTACGGTCTGGTCACCATGGACAGCGTGCAGACGCGGTTCAAGGAGGGGAAGAGCCACCTGAACGCGGTGGCAGACGGCTTCGCCGTGCTCGTTGACACCATCACCCAACTGGAAGAAGCGGTGGTGGCGCTGCCCCGCGACAGCCTCACCACGCGCTCTCTCGCGCAGCTGGCGAGGAGCGACGGAAGCGCCAAGTGGGGCACCGCGACAAGTCGCTACAAGAAAGCTAGACCAGAGCTTGTGGCTGACAGGTACTCCTACGCGGTGCCGGACGATTACAGTTCAGGGGGCCGAAATCGCGGGATCGGTGACAAGAGTAACAACCCGTTCGGGGACTATTACTACTACGGAGGAGGAGGCGGAGGCGGCAGCTTCAATCAGATCGTGGCACCTGGTAGCGACGAAAATTCTGTGGGCAATGCCTGGCGCAGACGTATCCGCGGAATTCTCAGCGACGGCAGTTCCGGTGAAGAGAGCGACGGCGGTAACGGTCGTACGCAGCCAACTAGCCAGGTATATTATTAACGGATTGATAATACCATGAGGAAGTATTATTTTTGTAGTAACTAATTAACTTCAACCACTTTATCCGGGAGCAGGTGCCAGTATCGTTTCAGATGGATCTCAACAATTATTTCGATGTGGCCAATTTTGACACTCTAGTCTATCTAATCAGGACTTGCATTGGCGCGTCTTGCGCACCCCAGAAGTCGTCGAGCTCCGGGAGGTGGCGGAGAAGATCTGCGCAGTACTCGAGACGCGACTGCTCGATAGTTCAGGAAGTGGCGAAGACGGCTCGCCCTGCGAGCCGCTACGCACCGTTAGCGCGCGCATGCGGCTGCTTGCCGCACAGCACGCCTCCAACGGTTACGGCGACGTCAAAAACGTGTGGGACATGCCTAGAGGGGCAGTCGATGGCCGGGTCTCTTCAGTATCCGGTGGGTCTCTCATGGAGCTCTCCCAAGGCGGAAGATCTGGAACCCATGTGTCATCGAATAGCAACGGACTAGTAGTGGGGCCGAGTCTTACAGAATCTGTTAAGTCCACGGGACCCAGGCCGGCCGAGACCGCAGCCGCGACCACGGCCGGCGCGATGGACCTAATGATGCTCGCCAAGGTCCTAGACAGGGTGGAGGCGAGTTTGAGCAAGCACGAGGCGGTTCCCGTGACCCCGCCACCACAGCGGGCACGAACCACGTCTGTACTACCCCTTTCACAGGAGCAGGCGCGCGGAAGGACGGCGGTCCCGCTGTCGCAGGAGGAGGCGCGCGGGCCCGTGCAAAGGGCCAGCGGAAGTGCCGGTACGGACACCACTTTCGTGCAGCTAGGGACGGCCAGCGACCCCGTGACGCAGGACGACCCCACAATGGATCTGAAGGCCGTCCTGCGCTCCCTGGATCAGATGGAGGCGGCGCTAACAGTGCCTGGAAATGAAGAAGGTTCTCTGTCGTTTCTCCAGGTAAGCGTGGACGGTACGACTTTTCCGGCGCCCGCTCTTGCTGCCACGTCCGTGCACTCACCAGGTGTGGGTAGCGATACAATGGCCTCCGGAAATGGCAGTTCCCGCAGTAGCGGCAGTCGGCGAGGCTGGTCGTCACCAGCGTTAGTGCAGCAGCGAGAAGTGGCGCAAAAACAGCCTTTTCCGCGTTTGGCAGGTGCTTTCAACGACGAGTTCGAGGGTGACGAACAGCTGGGAGAGTCGCCCACCCCCACGTCCGATTCTAGCAAAATTCGGGGAAAGACGGAGCCGCGCACCACGAACAGAGGTCCTTCTTCCATTGCGGAGAAAGGCGGGAGTATCGGTGAGAGTGACTTCGTCAGTGTGGAAGAGGCTTCGAGCAAAAGAGCCCGCAGAACGGTGTCCCGCAAGCCGCGGTGGGTGGGCAGAAAAGTGTGGCTCGCGGGGCAAAAAGCTCACCGCCGTAGGGCTGGCAGGAACCGGACTACGGGCACTCGGCGACGCGTACCGCCGGCAGATGTGAATGGCGGCTCGAGCGAAGTTTCCGATGTCCTGCCGCTTGCAGATCCGCAAGAGGCAGTTCAGCCGGTTGCTCAGAAGTCTACGGAAGGCGGTGGCTCGGCCGCCAGCCCTACCGGCGGCGCGCGGGAGAAAGAGGCCAAGGAGGGCAGGCCCAGCCCAACGGAAACTTCGGATGAAGCCCGAGAAGGGGATGAAGATGAGGCGCAAGCGCGACAACAGGCACTAGAGGACGTGCGTACGCGGCAACCAGGCGCGCGTTGGTTCGAGGAACAGCAGACTGCAAGTCAGAAGCCGACCGCCTCCGAGCCGGTCGCAAACGCCGGTGCGGCGGCAACCCCGAGTCCACCAACTAGCCCAAAGGGAGCTCCGAGACCTACAAACAGTGTTGATAGACCGACCGTGAAAGGTACCGCAGCGACCGTTAATAATGCGGTGGCAAAAGCCGTCCTTCCGCAAAACCCGCCCAGCGTCGCATCGCAGCGACGGTCTCCACCGCAGGCTGCTGGCTCGTCCGCGCAGCCAGCCACCGTACGTGCACCACAGCCGGCTAGCTGGCCACAACAACCATCCGGCGCGCAGGGTGGGGCTGCCCCACCAGCAACGAATGACCCCTCCCGAGGGTACTATTATTACCAGGGAAACTGGTACCCAATGCCTACGGCCGTTGGCATTCAATACGCGTCTCCGACTGGCGGTTCTCAAGTTGGTACCAGTCGCACAGGTTCGTATCCACAATCGAGCGCGCCGCTTGTTTATCCGGCTACAGTGCAGCAACGGATCGTACCGAACGCGGTCCAGCCATATTACGCCCGACAGTACGGGGTCCAGCCAACGACACAGGGGGGCGTGTATAGTGCCAACGCGATCCCTGCACTTCAGCGGGGCCCTGACCCGAGACAGTCGTTGCAGCAGCAGATGGCTCCGCCCACCACGAATTGGGAGGTCCCCGTTCAGAGGCAAACGCAACCAGCTAGTGCCGCAGAGCCCTCACGCGTTGGCTCCCGCACTGACTTACGTCGGGAAAACGTTGGCGAACGTCTGCAATCTTCTTCCAGAGGAGTTGTCCCCACTGCGAGGTTGTCGAAAAAGGCTTTACCGTTGCAACTCTTACAGACGCTGACGAACGTGGGGCGGCGAGCGCTGGAGCGTGTCGCCGAGGAGTACCGCAATTTACCCAGAAGGCTGAAGCTGGACCTGTTGCAAAGTGACGTAGAGTTCCATCGACTGCAGCAGCAGCAAGGTTCGTCCGCGCTGCAGCAGGAGCTGCGGGACATGTTGCGCGTGCGGTTTCGGGAACTCGCAGCGCACCAGCGCGTCCTGTCCGCGAGCACTGCGTCCTCCCAAAACAACGCCAGTGCTCTGCTGCCGACGAGTGCTGCTCTGAGTGGCAGTGCTCCCCCCCCTGAACGGTCATCATCTTCTTCAGTAGTTCCGGTAGCTGTGGAGACGACGAGCGCCGCAGCAGCTTCCGACAAAAATGCTGCAGTGTTGGCGGAGGTGAGCGCCGCACTATACAACAAGATGTATTACCGCGTGCTCACGCGGCACCACCAGTTGCTCGATCTGATCATCAGCGATTTTACAAGTTTGGACGAGCGACTGGCGAATTTCAACCGGCACGAAGAGGCGGTTCGGGAGGCGACGGGGACATGGTCCAGTGAGGAGGAGGCGCAGTGGAACCAATAGTCAGTTTCTCCTCTTCATATCTTCGACCCCGCCCCTCGTTATTTGAATATGTGGGGCGGTGAGTAATTATTCAAATGATTAGGGCGAGTTGTTTGGGCACTTTGATCTTCAGACAAATTCGTTTTATTTTTCCAAACTTGGCATACAACCTGTACTCATCGATAGAATGAACAAGTTAGCGTATCTGCATATTCATCGTTTCACACTGACAAAACATACGACAAGAGTCCATATCAATACTCATTTGATTCTAGCTCCATGAATCGTAGAGAGGACGCAAGAGGGAGAGTACGCTATAGAGGCTCTCTTGGTGGATTTCGGTCCCTCTAATCATAGCACATTGGATCGAGTGGCGTTCGTGTATACTGAACATGTATAGGTTTTCTTTCACACACCGAGTATTTTGTCCACACACCGAGTACTGCGGTTGTCCTATGAACATAGGACGCGTCCAGGGTTTTTTTCCCGTGAAAAGACGATCCCGTGCCCTCTGGTTTGCAATCCATTGTTGGAGTTGGCCTTCCTCGGACGCGAGGTTAGAGCCAGTGTGTGCAGAAATTTGTGATGACGTGTATGGGACAATGTTCAACAGGGATGATAGTCATCGAATCTGATCTAAATCATCGTATTTCATGACGTGTGTGGGGGGTTGATTTCGCTACTTCTGATGTGATTTGTAGAAAAACAAAACCATTTTTTTCTGCTCGCAAAACATTTTGGCATAACTGAAGATTGATTTCAAGCACATAATTTGTCGCAGTATTGGTGGGAGATACGGGACAGATTCATTTCGCTGGCTGGGTTGGGACGATCTGTACGGTAAATGGAAGTCCGCAACCGGGCTCTTGTATTGTTATCGAAAAGTTTCGATTAATCCAATGTAGAGTTTTTGCGGAAATCTGCTCCCGGGTACAAAACAAAAAAGCCGATAGGAGTATCGCACATCAAAGTTTCTATTCATACAGTAGTGATTCGAGCCGCAAGGATGACGTCAAAACTCGAAACGAAGGGCGTTCGCGTCTTTATCGGTATTTTTGTTTGAGCGTATGTAAATTAAAAAGTAGACATCCACTCAGGTAGTGTAGACAGGTAGTGGACGAGAGCCTCCGTGAAAAAAAAATGATGGTGGTATGACAAAATGACCATCAAACCAGGTAACATTCCGTTCGAGGCCAATGAGGAGCAGATGCAGAGCATATGCGAGTTGGTCGGGCGAGTGGTGGAGTTTCGGTTAGTCATGGACAATAAGAGGGGTCGGCACAAGGTTCGTGTTTTGTGCATGAGTATATTATTTTTATTTCGCATCACTAAGTGTACCAGTTGATTCATTGAAATTCAAAATTTCGGGTGGTACAGCTCTCCTGAAGCGATCCTTTACTTATCGATACGTACATTGATCATAAGACCGAAACTCACACTGTATCTAGGGTCACGACGGTCCGTGCAATAATGCATGTTATTTTATATCGACAACATCAGGGACTCGGTTTCTGCGAGTATCCTGACATCGACACGGCGCACTCTGCGATAAGAAACTTGAACAAGCACCCCTGTTGGGGCAGGGAACTTATCGTTGATTGGGCCGATAACGAACTTCGCTCCCAGGCTAGTCTGGACAAGGTCTATTTGGATTTATTTCACATTGAGATCATCTAAGAAAGACTGTTGCGTCGGTGTTGAAGAGTATTGCGAAGTAGGATGGATGAGGTGGTGCCTGTCTATACGACCCAAAGAGCGATTATTTTGGTCATTCGAACACGATTACAAGGTACTTCAAGTGGCAGATTCGGCAGGCAATCGGATTTCTAATTTGATGCTGCGGACCGAAGAGGAAGTGATGCAAATTCACCCCCAGGACACCGGCACGCTGGGCGAGGTGGCGCAAGTAGTGCACCAGCTGGCCCCGGCGCAGTTGTTGAGGTTATTTTTGTATTTGAACAGCATCTACTAAGTAGATAGTTTTGGTGACTGTTCACGGTGAATGCACAACATGCTATAACGGTATACAAGATTGGATGCATCACTCGCAGTATGTTTTAAACGACCGTTTGAAGCTTCGTCTAACTTTGTGGATCCCAATATGGATTCTGAAAAAAAAAGATGCGTTTCGGAGCTGCAGAACCTCTGTCACTATGACCCCGTGGAATGCAAGAAGTATCTTAGCAAAAATCCGTTGTTAGCGCACGCCATGCAGCACACGCTTTTCTGCCTGGGTATTTTTGATACATTTTTTTTCTTGTGCAACCGAGAATGAGTACCCAGCGGCGAATGAGTGTATCACAAATATCATATACGCGTCCTTAGTTACGGTGTCCGAAAGAACAATATTGAGCAACATCAACAACAAGTAAAGAAATTTTAATGGGATACATTTGTAGTAACTTGCCTATTATCGGTATTATGATACTGTCGCAGCGCGATAGAACCGCCTTAGTACTAGTATGCAACCGCTAGGCATCGCGTCGCAGTCGGGCATGATCCAGAGGCGACAGCAGACGTCACAGCAGGATGATGACGACGACACGCACGTTTTCAACCAGTACGAAGAGGACGTCCTCCAGAGACGAGCGAAGGGTTTCCGGGAGCGCTTCATGCCAGCTGGTTTCGAGCCTATCAAGCGCAAGAAGCACGGGCTCGAAGCAGAGGTTTGAATCATTTGAAACCAGACAATATGATATACATACTGCGGATGTGCGGTTGCGTATGGATGCATATTATCTATTCGTAATTCTGCTATTTGACGAACTTTATGTCTCATGAACAGGTCTCGTTAAATGTAAAAATATTGACAATTGCTCAAAAACAGTCGGTGCTGCGGCGATTCCAAGAGATGACCGCCCAGGAGAAGTTCGAGTTCTTCCGGGGCCTGAAGCCGGAGGAGATCGCTTCGCTCCCGCAGAGTTTGCAGCTCCAGGCGCAGGCCATTCGGGTGTCCGCGAAGGACACCGTCCGTATCTCCAACCAGGACCGGCAGGCGGAACAAGAGAAAGTGTACATGCGCGGATACCAGGAGCAGAGCGCCAGCGGTGCGTATATCTGCCCCCAGGGGTCCGCGGGCCGGGCCCCCGGGGGTGCTAGTGGCAGCAAGGGTCCGTACAGCAGGGGGCCGGGCCCCAGTGGAGGGGTCGGCGGCGCAAGAGACAATACTTCCGGAGGTGGCCCAAACAATAGCGGCGGGCGGCGGTACAGCCAGGATCATCAACAGAGCGGTCCGCGCGGAGGAGCGTACGGAAACAGTGGCGGAGGAAGGAAAGGCGGAAAGAATAATTGGCGGGACAACCCCGACAACCCCAACAATATTAGCATGTGAAACTTAGCAAGGTGCTTCGAAATAATAAAGACCGTTCAAGCAAGTAGCGTCCATGTATTTTTTCCACCCGCGCAGAGCCCCCGTCAGCGCTGTTTTTCAGTCATACAGGCATATTAGAAAACGCTACAGGGATAGTTTTCGGTCTATCAATATTGTGTGGAGAGAAAAGTTTTTTTCAGATATAAAAGAATACAGAGGAAGTGAACATTTCTTATGGCGTTCACAAGCATGATTATAACAATCTATTTTTCCGCGGCGTATGCGGATATACCCGGCATTTCAATTTTTCTCGTTTTAAGGACATGAGAATACAGTACCCCCTCCCCTGTTGCGTAGTGGGCGAGAGTTTTGAGAATATAGAGTGAGTGTCTGTGTGTGGGTTTTCTATTTAGATCATCACATCCATCCCTAAAACACCAACAAACATCGATGAAGTTGCCTGCGGGTGAAGCTTGAGAAAGAAAAGTACCCTCCCCAATCTTGTTGGATGACCCGAAACGAGCTCGGTTTCAAGTAATAGTTTCCTGGAAACGTGGTAGCGATTTGTTTTTGACGGAGTGTTCTCCTGTGTTGCATACGTGCGGTCGTGAATTGCTCCGTTTCTGTCGTGTTTGTAGGTGTCGTTCTCATATGCATTTCATCGGACTTTCGTGAATAATTCTTTTTGTGCGTATACTTCTGGCGCGAGCACTACTACCTGCACGTTTCTATCTGTCATCTTCTCGCAGAGAGATATTTCATGTCATTGAAATGATGGCAGCGAACCGGAGGCTGGCGACATACCGTGTTTGGAGTTCGGAGTGGGAACATGAAATTCTGTGGGGTCCGAGCGATAGCATTGTTAAGGGGCATAGTTTTGATGTTGCAGATTTCTCGCTTTGTCTATGTCAAGCTAACTTGCTAAGTTTGGTTTACTGACAGATTCGCGATATTGTGGAAAGAATGCCGGACGATAGCACCCTCATTGCGGATAACAACAGTCTCATTACGAACAAAAGCAGTCTCACCACAGACGATAGTACCCTCACCACAGACGAGAGCACCCTCACCACGGACGAGAGCATCCTCACCACGGACGACAGCATTCTCACCACGGACGATAGCTTCCTCACGGACGACTGCACCGTCACGCGCGAGAGCAGTTTCGATCAATAGTAGAAAAGATGACGAGTTTCCGAAGTGCTTGCCGGATGTTGTTAAGGCAACCAAACCGATGCAGAGCTCATCTAGCAGTCAGCCACGAGGGTCCACAAAGCAGTTCCGTTTCTCGTGTTATCGAGAGGAGGCTGCGTTGTGTTCTTGCGCCGGTACCTGGACACGTTGCGTCGGCAAAGCATTCTGCGCGCCTCACAGATTTCCAGGGAAACCCGGTAGGACCCGTGTGTGGCAGGAACGGTTTACCGCACGTCCCGGTTTCCACGTTCAGCACCGCCACAAAGGTCGCGAATCCTGCAGCGTCCCCGCCTGTTAACAGTAGTGCCCACGCAAAAACCCCGCCCGCCCCGCCGCAATGGCGGAACCTGGAGACGGTGACTGCCCGGGAGCGCGAGGCCGAGGAGAACCGGCGGAAATTTCTTCTGCCCTTTCAGGCGCACGCCGGGCAGTACGGGCACCTGGGCTCGGGCAACGCCTGGTTGCTGGTTTGCCTTGCTCCAGGCATCCTGTTGTTTCTCGCGAAGCTGGCGAGTTGCATGAGTTCTGTTTCTGACGAGTCTTCTGGCAATGACAGTGACGTGACCCCGCAGAGCATGCCCGCCAGCGAAGAGCAAACCGAAGCTCATCTTTCGTAAAAATTGATAACAGCCAGCGAGTAAGGGAATGTACAAAGTAGTTCTGTCGAGTGGGGTGGAATTAGACGTCCACTGCGTGTACGATAGATCGTGAGGCAGAAAGCGTGCATCCATCTATTCTCTGCGACCCTACAATGTGAGTATCGTGGCTCAGTTCCGATAACATATTTGAATTGTGTTCGTTGGGATGACCCCTGAGGTCCTTTCGCTTAACTGAGGAACTAGCTTCGGAATTCTACACTAACGGACGCATTGACCATATAGATTTGTTCAGACTGCTAGGAAAGTGTCATCGCAGCATGGAGTTGAATTTGAGTAACCCGAGCAGTGCTGGGCAGCGGTCCCACGGTCGTGGAGACGAAGCTGCGGACGAGAACACTACCGCTGGCTCGAAACAGAACGTCTCGCAGACGAAGGTCGACAAGCAGGCTGAACAGAGTGATCCAGTTGTCGCGAAAACTGTCAAGAAGCCCGCGGAGACTTTCCGCAAACCACCACCCGTGAACAATGCGAGGAGTACCAAAAAGAAACCGAGAAACGGAAAATTTCATCTGAGTCTGCCTCCCCTGCTGGACTCAATACCGCCCACGTGGTTCGCGGCCGGTGTCTTCCTGGCCCTGGCCTATTTGATTGCGCTGTGGTTGGTCCGCCCGGGCGCCAAACTAGCGTTTATCAGGAGTCTCCACCGAGGTTCGTTATTTTTTTTCCCGAGATCATGCAATATTAGTCGTGCCGGTCTGCAAAATTAATCTTTTATTAGAAGCATAGGTAATTCGGAGTGTATCAAATCTATTACAATATTACCCAATGATGAACAAGTGCTAAAACGTGTAGCATCAAAAACAGGATCTGCCAGCGACGGGGACTTGGACGCGTCGGTTGATGTGCCGGCCGACTCGCCGTTCCATGCCGCCTTGGACGTCGTGCGCGGGGCACCAAACGCCCGCGACGAAATCTGGCCCCCGAAGGCGCGAGGCACCTACCGCGTGTGGGCCAACGACGCGTCCTACTCAGATTCGGTCATTCTCGAGCGCACTATGCAGCAGGTGTTTCTCGTTTTTGAAATCAGCGATGTCAACGAAAAGTCTTTTTACGTGCGCAGGTCAGATTCTCATGATAATATTCAATCTTCTGTATTCTTATTTGTTACGAGCACATCAGGAAACGTTGTTGTTTCATTTTGATTTATGATAATACATCATCGAGGTCAGATGATCATGCTTACTGTCTGCCCTTTCTAGCATGAATTTCATGAAAGGAGTATTCTATTTTTTGAAGGCGGGCTGGCGGCACGCTGCGCGCGGCGAACGGGAGAACCTGCTCATTTTGCCGACCAAGGTGCCGGGGTCGCACGCGGGCTTGAACAGAACCCTCTATTCGCTGGGCGGCGAAACCCGGATCGCCTTGTGCCCGGGCTACAATGGGATATTCAACAAAGGCTTGCTCCGCACCAATACCAGGGCGTTCGAGGTGAGTATGAGTTTCAACAGTTCCACAAAGGTTCCGTGGTTGATGCCGCCCGCGCTGGGGTTGCCCGCACAGATCGAAGAAGTTCCGCAGGCGCGCACGGATTACGTGATGGTGCGGCCGAAGGAGTCCGCGCGGGGGGAGGATACATTTGTGTTCAGGAAAAACGAGACGGAGAAAATCTTGGAACTCGTAACACCGCGGGAGAAGGAAAACTGGGGGGCGTTCGAATACGTGGAGCCGCACCTGGTGATGGGCCGCAAGTGGGATTTCCGCGTGCACGTCCTAGTGGTCGGCTGCGATCCCCTGCGCCTGTACATTGGGAATCCCGACCTAGGGGGCGTGCGTTTCGCGTTGCGGAACTTCACCATGGAGTCGCGCGACGGGGCGGGCGTGCACGCCCCGGGTTCGTACGAGGCGAAGAAGGCGATCACGGGTAGCGGGCTGCCCTATGAACGAAAAAACGAGACCTACCGATTGGCGCTGGGGGCCATGGCGAGGAAGTATTTCTTTTCCTATGATGCTCATAGATTCATCTATGACACCTAGAATATGAATTTTTGTATATGGGATGATATTGAACTTTCAAATGTTTAAAATTGTTCAGGACGAAATTCTGCCTAGCGTTGCTTGCCATGTACGTCTCGAAGCATTTGCCTCATACAAAAATGACAAGTAATATGAGGTACCTAGACAAGGAGCTGTTCGAGAAAAAAATTTGGCCGGAGGTGGAGCTGGTGACTTTACGGACGTTCGTAGCTATAGAGCCAAGTATCCGGCAGCTCGGCCGGCACACCATGAAGTTTTCGGACCAGTGCTTCGAGGTGATGGCAATCGACTTTCTATTGGATTCGTCCAGCAATTTGAAGATCCTCGAAGTGCAGCGGTACCCCGATTCGTACTATTCCATGGAGGGCGAGGGCCTCGCGAAGCGGCGCACCTACATGGACGCCCTGTGCGTGGCCACGGGGACGGGCTGCGGCTGGGCGAGCCGAGGTTCTGAAGGCCACCGCCGGCTCGGTTTGAAAGACCGGGACGACCCGTTGCCCAACCCCTTGCGCCCACGGCTGGTCCCTTTCGAGCAATCGGAGAACGACGTGACTTCGCTAAAGGCGGAGCTGGCGCGCGAACAAGCACGAGCCAGCGGGTGGACCGGTTTCGAGCGTCTTTGGCCTCCGCCGCCGCGGTTCCAGTACGTCATGGAGGAGATGGACCAGACCGAAGCCTGGGGTCTGCCGTTTTACACGAAAGCAGTAACCGAAAACGCCACTTTTCGCCCCGTCGATGAGGTGCGAAGGACCGGCAGCGAGCAGGATCGCATTTGGACGTGGCTCTAAATTAGAGCAGGAAAAGTATATCTTGGCTCTGCATGTGGGTGACCTTGGTATTTTCTGTTTACCCTTATCGCGTAATGCTGAACCCTATGTGGGGGATGCAGCTCGTATTATGTTTCAGATTTGCTCATACGGTATTCTTGAAGTATGGCTATATACGAATTCATATCTCTCTTTCCTTTCCGGTAAGTATGGATATACGACATATGTGCCTTTCCGGTAAGTATGGCTACGACACTATCAAGAAAAATGTCTTATGTTTAGCACGACAGGTGTCATCTGATTCAGTTCCCATCGTCGCATCAAAACCATCCATACAGCAAGTGTGCTGTAATCCATTCAGTGTAAGTAAAAATATCGCATTGCAAGAACGTTCTTCATGTCCACATTGGTACTACGTACTCCTCATGCGAATCTATTTTTGTGCGCTGCACACCGCCATTTGCTGCACAATGATCGTTACCACTATCTAGTAGTTTTCGTAGGCACATACACACACTCACACAACAGCATAATACAAAGCGTACCTTCTGGAATGTTTTTTTGTAATAGCATTTTTTTGATTTGTGGTGCTGTATTATTATCAGACCGTGGGACTGCGTTTTTTTGTTATCTTTTCGAATCCTGCATGAGCAACAAGAGTTCGATTCCTACATTCAGATTTCCAATAAACCGACAGGCCTTCCGTGCATTGGTGTTTATATCAACGTTATCGGGTGGGACACTGAGTGGCAAGATGATGGAATAGAATCTGAAGTTGAACAAAATTAATACATTGTACAGCGGTTTGTCATCACTTTGTTTATAATTGTCATAGTGTTAAGAAAAGATGTCGTCCAAGTTACCCTGCCTGCTCGACGAGTCGGAACATCCCCAGGGCGAGGAGGGGACAAAACACACTAAAAAAGAGTCCCAGAAAAATCTGGGACAGGTCAGAAAGTCGGACGAAAAGGCGGGTAAAACGCCAGAAAAAAAGCACGCAGTATCATCTGCTTCCTCCGGCAACAATTGGTGGGAAAGATCCGGCAACAATTGGTCATCCGGCAACAATTGCTCCTCAGCTGCGTCCTCCAGCAGCAACAATTGGTCGCGCTCTTGGTCAGGTTCTGATTGGAACTCCTCGAGCAGGAACCAAACGCGGACCCGTGAGCGGAAGGTCAGACGCTGGATTATTTGTAGAAGCGCAGAGCATTATTTTTGATATGGCCTGACTGTTGGAAGGTACAGCCTATTTTTGATAAGGGGCACAAATAAGCAGACAAAAGTATATATTTCCTATCAAAACAAAAAAACAGGGAGCGCAATCGAACAATAATCCTCCTATGTCAGGGAACAACAATCCGAATCCCCGTCGCCTGGCCCCATGGGCAGCTGCTGCTCAAGTAAGCAACGTTTTATTATCATATAGCCTGAAATATTTAATAGAATGTATTATACAGCGTAATAACGGTTATAGAATAGGCAGACAAAAAATAATGGTTCCTGCTAAAACAAAAAAAAAGGTACACCATCTACAGCCGCCCCCACTAGTCAACGCCGCGGCTCCAGACCCAGCAAACAACCCTCCCGCCCCTGTAGAAGGTCCCCCTGCAGCGGCGGCCGCGCCCTTTCACTACGTGGACGCTGGCGACGACGAGGGCGTGGACCCCGAAGTGGACGATGGGCGCATGCGTTGGCCGCGCCTGAAACGGTCCGTCGTGAACCTCCGCACGCCCAACGCGCCAGCCCACACACTGCAGAAACTCCGCCGGCACCCAGTGACTGGTCACCGGATCAACCGAGTTTTGGACGGGGAAAACAGTGGGGAGCTCGAGGAAAACGATTCCGACATCAGCGACTGCGAGCAGTTGCAAATCTCGCGAATGCGTCGACCCGCGTTGCCGGCGAGACCGAGGGTATTGTTCAATTGTAAAATGTAATATAATGATATTGTGAAATCGTCAAAATATCATGTCGTTCTAGTGTAGTGTGTGTACGGTTTCCAAAAACATGTAATGTGATCATTTATATCAAAAAAAAGATATTGATGATCAGCGACAGCACGCTGCAGATTGGGGAGTCCCAGCGCTACCCGCAGTTCCGCGAGTGGTCGCGACAGTTTGACATCAAATACAACGGGATCAGTGGGGGTTCTTATGTTTTAATACAATGTTAGATTTTTCTCCTTACAGCTGGACCATGTAAACTAGATAGCAAATTTGGCATTATTTTTCGTACCATAGGTTTCTCAAGATTCAGTTTCAAGCATTGTTAATGTCTCCAGTGGACAAGCAAAGTCTTTCGTGGATTTAGCAGTGCACAGACTCCAGCCCTCTATCAGATGAATGTTGATGTAAATCCAAATGAACAGGTAAAGTTTGCGGGGAAAAGGGTGGTTCTTATTTTACGGAGATGAAGACCTTTTTGCAGAAACATTGCGCCGAGCCCGCACCACCTCCAGATTTGTGCGTCGTCGTGTTTGGCGGGAATTGTTTCAAGGGAAAGAAGCAGAGCATCGCCGACCTCGAGCCCGGTTACGGTTACGGAGCGAGGTTTGATATCATTTGTGTTTAATTCTGAAATCTTATGTTAGTTGAGTAAGAAGTGTCCATGTTCTGTAAGTCATGGAGGAGCATGACCTGAGATACCACGCATATGCTGTCACATATCTTAAAGAATGACATGGAGGTATATTGGCAAATGGTAGATCCAACGCACAGTTGAAATTATTCCCACTTTTAGCGTCACTTTGTGCCACCTCGAATAATGTATTTATTTCAGGGACGACTGGATAAGTCGTCGGTTCACGGAGTTTCAGCAAATTTGTCGCTCGAGAAACCCTTATTGCGAGTTCGTCGTGGTCCAGGTCTTCATTTTTTCCTTTTTGTAAGTTAACATGCGTTAATTTCATCGTATAACACATTTCATATGGGCAAAAGTTGATTAAGCCCGGCGTGTCTCGAGCACTAACGTTTTCAGTAACAGATTAAATTATTCCAGGTCGGTTGTTGGGAGCTCTTCGGAAAAGGCTACGATGCGTCGAAGAACGGTGGTGAAGAGGAAGCGCGTCGCAAGCTGCACCTGTGCTACGCAAACTACTTCTACGCAGTTGGCAAGGCCGGCTGGCACTATCACTGGTATATTATCTATACCCGAACAAACTGAATATCCCGAGCTGTTCTAAAACGTTAAGGGTTTCACTAAATATATAGATCGGGTTTCGACACACGGGGCACTGTAGTGGGTTGCATTAAGAGCATGGTAGATCGACACAGTATTATGCCATCGTATCAGGGGTGAGCCTAGTGTTCTCTATTTATTAAAGAATTTATCTTTGAAGAAAATGGTTCAGGTGGCCGGCACGAAAGCTCTCATCGCACCTCACCTCTGATGGATGGCATTTCTACGGAAGCGCGCAAAAATTCCTATATGCAAAGTTGCTGGAAATTATCAACCTGTATCTGCAGCAATAGGCCTATGAAGATTGTATAATGACAATACGACTAATAAGGAGCAGACGCACCCAGCCTTCTTTCGGTGGCTCATTGCATTGCACTATATATAAAAAACCTATGATGTATGACAATTGTTGATGTGTATGATTATGGCCTGACGTTAGTAGCCATTGTACTAAAACGAAAAAAAAACAAAAAACATATGTAGTGCTATCATTTCCGTTTTTGCACAGTTTTTTCTTCAAAAGTTGTATTATCAGCTCCCAGAATTATTCATTTATAGAAATTTTCTTCATGATTGTATTCTCTTCACGATATAAAATGGGAACGCTATTGCATTGAAAAAACAAAAACAAAAAAAAAGATGTAGTTTTACTCCGAAATATTCACGGTACTCGTTTTTATTAAAAATGGTTTTATCGCTTCGTTTTAGACCATTCTATATCTCTCAAAATGTGCACGTTTGTAACTTTCAATTCAATTCAAAATACAGTGGCCAATATATCATAGGTAAACGATTCCCATCACCAGATGCACAAGCGTTTGAGCTTCAGTATAGCAGCACTATCGGCGGGGTGAAGAGGTGTGAACGGTGGACACCTTCTAGCCTAATAATTTGAACTTGTGGTTAATTATACATCAGGAGTGTCGAGTTTGTAGATTTTTTTTTTAAGACTAATTTCATCCGATTCTGAAAACTTCACCTGTACGTCTAATTATTCGGTTTCCTGCCCAAGGCCGAGTGTCTTCGTGTTCGTCGCAACCGGGAGTTTTGGGAATAGATAGTATGGAACATTAGTGAAGAACAAGCTGGATGGGATGGGTCGCATTCCCATGAACGTTTCTCAGAGTTGCTGCAGAAGGTCAAGGGCACGATTTCTGGATAACTAACCCTTAGCTACCACGTCGTACGAACCACGAACAGCCCGCAGGTCCGTCCGGAATTGGATTGAAGGTCGTCGGGGAAATAAATTATTTGATCACATTCAGCATATCAAGATTGATATTTCTTCAAGAGTCAATAACAGTCACACCACGGTTAGCAGAGACGAATGGCGGTGATGACGTCATTTTTTACACCACCTTCGTTTTTTTCATTCTCGTCGTCTTTCGTAAATCGCGCCGTTCTGGGATTTTTACATATCAGCAGTTGGGGGACACTCCCGGTGGTCCATGCCTGGTCTGAGGTCCCCGTCTTTCACAGAGAGGCACCGTGCGTTTCGGAGTATCAAAGTTTCGTCAGCGCGCCCGATGCCTTCGTGCGTAGTGACGTGCGACCGGGCTTACCAGGATTGCACGTACTCTGCCTTTGGGAGGACTCGGAGGAAGTTGGGGGTGTTCCATCATCCTCGGCACCATCATCATCGTCAGATAATATCCATGATGCAGCAGCCCTCAGGGAAACTCGCAGTTCGAATCTGTATTTGGAGGTGTTCCCCGATGGAGTCGGCGACCTGCGGGCTTACGGGAGAAAGGAAATCAATTTAACGGACGACGCGGATGATCCCACTGCTGGGGGAGGCGGTCAAAAACAAACTGGACAGAAGTTGCCGTTGCGGTTCCGCTTCGACGATGTCGAGGCCGCGTTTCTGCTGAACAAGCCCGGGCACCAGAGCACCGGTCTGGAGCGGCAGAAGTATTTCCGCGCCTTTCTGGTGAACTTACTGGGCATCGAAAAGCGGTCCAACAACTGGGGGTGGTGGCAGTATAAGCAGCCCTTCGGCTTGTTCAATGCGCAGGGCCACCGTTTGAAAGACGCGCCGCAGGCTCTGCAAGCGAAGTTTTTTTTGTTGTTTGAGGGGGGACAGTTTATGTGGCCGCCCGTCCGAAAGGGGTTCAAACGGGCTGTGCCGGTGGACATGGCGACGCCGTTCTCGGAGCTCTTTTTCGAGGGAAGGAATTATACCTTTACAAGGACCGAGAAGAGCGATGGCGTTACTCAGAAGAAGAATATTCCGCAGCTGGAAGAAGATATCAGTAATGATACTGTGCAACAACTACAAGGAGGTGCCGCCGAGCAAACCAATGTTGTTTCCAAGGAGAAGAAGACGGGGTCGTCTGAGCAGGTCCAGGATATAGTATTGGAGACACTCTCGGTGCAGCCGATCGTCTACCGCATTCGGGGTTTCCTGCAGGAACGTGAGTGCGATGCCATCGTTGACATGGGTATGTACATAATATTGATATTGGATCAATCGTGGATGACAATGCGCGGTACATGTGACAGACAATACGCTTTTCTATCGGGGAAGCCGTCATCTCCTTCTCTAAAAAGACACCATGAATGACAAAGGCACGCCCCGCATGACCTTTGGACCCAAAAGGATACTATCACAACGAAATGTATAACAGGTCGCCCGCACATGGTCAGCTCCGGTATCCTTGCGAACGATTACGATACAGAGCAAGGCGTAGCTCCAAAGGAGTACCGCACGAGCACGCAGGCAAATTCATTTTAAACGCAGTAATGGGTAGCTTCAGTGTGTTTCACTAGTCCAGTAGATAAATGCGTGATGTCGAGTGCGGAACAAACTTGAAATGAAGAGTGCGGAGGTGAGATGATGTAGTGAAACGTAGTGAAATCAAGACGTTGCAGTACTGAAAACAGCAATAGGCGCGCCTGGACAAAAACGCGAATCCCCTGCTCACGACAATCGCGCAGCGCATTGCTAACTTGACCAAAGTGCCAGTCGAGCACTACGAGGCTGCGCAAATATTGCGCTACCAGAAGACGCAGTTCTACGCGGCGCACCTGGATCAGGTTTTTCACGTCGTACAGTCTGTGTGCGCAAATCTCCGCGTATTCGCAAACTTCAGTATTACAAGGAACTGCATTCGCGGTGCTGGTCTTCAGTATTGTTATGGATTTTTGCGGCATTCTTCTACATTCGTGATCTACACAGGATTCTATCCAAAAGAGTACACACCGCAATTGACCGACGTTGATTATTTATAAAGGCCGATCCTCTGGTCTACGAGAACCAGCCCGAAATTCTCGCTGAGTGGCAGCACGGGCACCGGAACCGACTTGCGACCGTTTTCTGGTAACTCCTTTTCAATTTGATTAGCGTTCACGCAAAGTCTGATCAGTAAGTCAAGATGTTTGTGTGTGTGTGTGTGTGTGTGTCAATTCAAGAAATTATCAGGAAGCTAATTTTACAAAAGTCGTAGGAAGATCTCAAGGAGACGATTTGTTTGGACCAAAAAACCATTTCAGTGATATGAAGGTACTTGCGCGGCGTGAAAGAGGGGGGCGAGACGTCCTTCCCCCGCACCGAGGGCCGGCCGCAGCCCAGCGACTACCAGGATTGCTCCCAGTTCCCGCTGCTGGTAAAGCCGGAGAAAGGGGCTGTCTTACTGTGGTACTCGCTGCACCCCAATGGAAACTCGGACCCGAACGCCCTGCACGGCGCGTGCGCCGTGAAGGGAGATGAGGAAAAGTGGGCGGCAAACTACTGGATCTGGAACAAAGTGTGTCCTTGCTAAGTGTCTTGGATATCATTGAATATCTATAGCATTGTGTCTGGTATGGTGAAAAGTCGTAGCTTATTTTTTTTGCTTCTAACATCATTTTGCAAAAATAAATTCTGAGCCTAACGACCCTGCTACTGAGATGGACGCGGCTTCCACCGCCATGCCCGATGACGCTGCGGACGAAGAGTAATAAGAGCTTGTATTAACGCAGCGACTCCCCACATTGTGTTATGGAACAAGTATTTCTTGTAAAAGTGTTAAATGTTCAACAAGCGCATCATTCTTGTACCGCAACAGTAAAGGTATCAAAACGTCCCTGTGGGCGTGCTGCGAGAGCGGTATCGTCAACAGAAGGCTCGTGGCACGTTCTCGGCGAAGGATGGCGCGGTGCCTGATGGTCCCGCGCACACGCTGGTGACAATCCGAAATCCCCGCGGAAGAAGTGTCGACGTATCCTTCCGGCAGCACGGTGCTTCCGAGCGGAATGACGAATATTTGTTGCCGGTCCAGGGTCTAGGGGAAACGCAGCTAACCACCTACTTGAATCACACGTTCGTGTTCCGCGACTCGCGGACCAAAAAGTGGCTGGCAGAGCACACGATTGTCGCGGAGAATAGCGTCGCCGTTGTGCCGGTTGAAGACGTCGTTGAAGAAATGCAACATTTGGCGGACGGAAATGGGAGAAAAATACCGCGAGAAGAAGATCGTTTTGGAGTGAGCGGTAGTGTTGTCGACGAGGGGCCATTAGCAAAAAACCGAACTTCTGGGCAAGTTAGTAGCAGTGCGCGCAGCTCAGCAGCCGACAAAGAAGACGACCGTGTCCTGGAGAACGTCGAAGTTGATTTCTTGGGGAATGCGGTGAAGGGCGTCGGCCTCATGGCATCGAAAGTTGACTGACAACCGGCGATTGAGTATTTGGCTCCGATGCAGATGTATCGTATTCTTAGAAGTAATCCTTGGAAATTCAGAAGAGGGAAGACCAAAATTAAATATGACAGATTCTCTGTATTCTTGTGGTGGAGAAAGCTGCTTCGGATTCTCATTGATTGAATTGTGCAATTCCTATATGGTATTTTTGATGGAAGGTTCGCGAACGTAAGTCGTCTCTATGACACTGCATCACCAAATTGGGATACAATTCTCACTGGGTGTTCATGGCGACAACGAAGTAGGGTTTTCTTCTGCGCAGTTTGAAAAGAAGTTTGTTTTCCATGATTTCTCCGAACGTCCCGAAACTTCCAGGGACCACGAAATGGTGATATTTTTGTGCGCCGTACTATGGGCGGGGTTCTATTCTGTTCCGATAGCCCACGCGTGGTCTGTCGTTCCTGGCAGTGTCCGGCCCCCCTCCCCGTGCGAGGCGGAGTACGCCCATTTTTTAAGGTTTCCTTTTGCAATCACGTCAGTTGTGTCTTTTGTTCAGAATCACATCTCGTGGTATCTGGAAAAAGTTGGATTGCTCTCGGCTTGAGATTTTATTCGGACTCTTTAATATTTACACGTACTGGTAAAAGATGATGGGAAGTCTGATGGTATTTTTCAGAAATGATTCAGAAATTAAAACAAAATCATTGAGCACACCCGATGCGTTCGTTCGCACGGACGTGCCACCGGCTTTGCCGGGCCTGCACGTGATGTGTGTGTGGGGGCAGCCCGCAGGCGATGATGATGTTCACACTGGGGGTGGGGTGATGCGCCGAAGTAACGCGGATGCCCGTCTCAACATCGAGGTCTTCAAGGATGGCGTGGACTGGCGCGACAGTGGGGTCTACGATGCGTTACCGCAGCGGTTCGCCCTGGATTCCGAAGAGACAGAATTTTTGCTGGATGACAGGAATATTGAGGGAAAAAAAATTGACACGCGGGACAAAGAAGAGAGCGTCTTCTCGCCCTCTTCCCAGATCGATCGACGGCGTAAGTTCCGCAACCTGCTGAGTGCGATGCTCGGCATCAGCAAGAGAACGAACGAGTGGGGCTTTTTGAAGTTCAAGCAGCCATTCGGGGTTTTCGATTCGAAGGGCACGCGCCTGAAGACCGCCGGGGAGGCGGCACGCGCCCAGTTGGTCCTCCTTGTGGAAGGGGGCCAGTGGATGTGGCCCCCGATTAGAAAAGGCTACATTCGCACGCTCCCGCAGGCCCACAGCGGCCGCGACATCTCGCTCGAAACAGTAAGTGTGCAGCCCGTGGTCTTCCGAATCCGAGGCTTTCTGACGGCCCAGGAGTGTGACGACATCGTGGAGATGGGGAAGCCGCATATGGTTTATTACATCGTGATCTTTAGCGGCATGCTTTATGGTTTTATCTGAAGCTTTTCAGTCTGCGTACGTAACACGTATATGTTTTCCCAAGCGGTGACTGCCCATCGTTGGTTTCTTCGTCCCTAATTCACTTGAAGGATCAGATTACCTACGTGTGTAGACATTTTTTTCGTAACTACCAGCAGGAACATGTGATTGTTATATGATCCCCGTCTGGTCCGACATCAAATTATTTGTTTCACAGGTCAACAGCAATATCCTTGCGAACGACGGCGACAAGGACAACGGCACGACGGCCGACGCCTACCGCACGAGCACGCAGGCGCGGTTGCCTCGCGACGGCAACCCACTGCTGGCGAGCATTGCTTGGCGTGTCCGCAATTTGACGAACGTCCCCGAGCTCCACTACGAGAGCGTACAGATCCTCCGGTACGAACAAACGCAGTTCTACGCGGCGCACCTGGATCAGGCCGATCCGGCCGTGTACGCCACGCAGCCGGACGTGCTAGCCGAGTGGCAACACGGACACCGCAACCGCATGGCCACGGTTTTCTGGTACTTGAAAGATGTCACGGAAGGGGGCGAAACGTCGTTTCCCCGGGCCGAAGGGAGAGGTCAGCCCGAAGATTTCACTGACTGCCCGAATTTCCCGCTGCTGGTCAAGCCGGAGAAGGGTTTTAAGTCGTCTTCTTATGTCATCAGTATTAATAAAATTCTTCAGACTGACTTGGGTTAAGACTTAAGAATATTTGGAGTGATCTACGCAGACGGAAATTGTAAGTTGATTACATGATCATCATCGTCAGTTTCGAAAGTCTGCATCGAATTGTATTCCCACCTGTCATAGCATGTAAGCCAAGGAGCATATACTCAGACGGCAACGTCGTTGCAACCCTACTATAGGCGTTCCTCCACAGACGTATCCATTTCGCTTCCTGACATTGTATCCGTGTCGATTTCGTTTCCGTCGCAAAGTATATTATAGTAGTTTGAAGAACGGTGTTTTTCGTATTGCGGTCAGGCTCCATAGCTTCGTCAACAGGTGCCGTCCTGCTATGGTATTCGCTGCACCCGAACGGGAACAGCGACCCGAACGCGTTGCACGGCGCGTGCGCCGTACGCAGTGCGGAGGAGAAGTGGGCCGCGAATTATTGGGTGTGGAACAAGCCGTATTCTGGGGGCGCGACCAGCTTTGTGGACCCAAAGTTATTCCCGGAAGGGCGGTACGGCGCGAACTTCGCGGGGAAAGGGTACTGTTCCATCGTGGAGCAGGCTGGCGGGAAGGCGCACGTGCGGTTCCTGACGGGCAAGTCAGCGTGGATCGACGCGGATCAGGTACAGTGTTTGGACCATTTTAATTTCTATTCTAGCCGTGATAGCAGGATGCTCAGCGGTGTGAATTGGAAGAATACCCAATAGGACTGTACGGAATTGTATCAAACAGAAATTTTAAACCAGGTGCTCACAGACTTCCTCAGCGAGGATCTCGCCGAGGAGGGTGAAGGCTCTGTACCGGCAGCCCTGAGCGTGCTGTTGAACACGATGCCGGACGACGACGTGGACCCAGAGTACATATGTTACTCTGCATCATTGCGTAGCTGGTCATTGTGAGCAATATTTGTAGGACCGATTCAGCGATACGTGTTTGCGCTAACTCTCCTCAAGAATTCAGCGGATCAATTGGCTGAATGTTTAATATTAGGTACGAGAACACTCCAGTAGAAGTTTTGAAGGCGGAGTACGAGCGTTCAGCCAAGGAGGGCACGTTCTCGGCGACCGACTATTCACACGCGAATACGCTGGTGACCATTAGCAACCCCCGCCCGGAGACCGTGGATCTGTATTACCGGTATCTGGACGACCCGGAGAGCTTCATGTTTCCGCTGCCGCCGGGGGACGAGACGAAGCTTACTACCTACGTGAACCACACGTTCGTGTTTCGGACGCGAGGACCAGGCGAAAGGCGATTGTTGGGTGAGTACACCATCACCGTGGCGGACTTCGAGCACGATTTAACCATTGCAGTTCCGGTTTCGGACGAATATTTTGACAATCATAATACTCCGTTAGGGAATAATGCTGACGGTAATGAACAAGAAGCGAGACATGCAGCCGAGGAGGAGAAGGCCGCCTACTTTGACTACGCTGCGAGTTATTGGAGCCGGCCAGAGCCCGCTCTTCCGGAGAATTACTGGAAAAACAGCACCGGTGCAGTCGCGGCGGACTTGGACAACACCGGCAGCGTCGTCAACGTCGCAAGCACGGTCGGTGTTGACAATGATGTTTCTCCGCAAAGTAATTACTCGGCGATTGCGTTAGCCCAGATTGCGCTTTCGAAAAAGCTCTCTTCTGACAAAGGCAGCACGACAAAGCCGCACACCGCCTTGCTGGACTTTTTTGGCAATGCGGTGATGAACCGGCAAGAGGATATTATCAGACCCTCGCCCTGCGAGGCACAGTACAAAGATTGGCTCAGCCGGCCGGCGGACCTGCCGCGCAACGATACGCCAAAGCAGTTCCCGGGAGCGCACGTTTTGTGTTTCTGGAAGAGCGCCAACAGCAGTATGAGCAGCGCAGTCACCGTGGAGAGTTTCACGGGGGGTGTGGACCCACGGGGCACGAATGAGACGTATTCGGGTAATCCGTTCCGTTTCCAGCTATTGGGCATGCACGAGCACACGTGGGGTACCTTCCGATTGGCGTTGAAGAGGAAGCTCAACTTCAAGAAACGCGTGAACCGGTGGCGGCGACTGTGGCTGCGTCAGCCGTACGGACTGTTCGACCAGACCGGAAAACGTTTACAAAGTCCGACTGAGGTCCTTCGAGCGCAGTTTGTGCTTTTATTTGAAGGCGGGCAGTTCATGTGGCTGCCCGTGAGGAAGGGTTACGTGCGGGAAGTCCCCAATCCGCACACCGGTGCGCCAGTGTTTTTGGAGACGCTGAGTTTACAGCCCATTCTCTACCGAATCCGGAACTTCCTGAGGATGGAGGAGTGCGACACCATTATCGAAATGGGGCGTCCGCACATGGAAAACTCAACGGTGATGGCGCGAAGCGACGAGGATCAGGAGAACGACAGCGACGAAGGCGTGAAGGATATGTACCGCACGAGCACCCAGGCGCGCATCCCGGCGGGCAACCACTCGCTGCTGCTGGATTTGGACTACCGAATCTCAAATTTTAGTCGCGTCGACTACCGGCACAACGAAGAAGTGCAAATTCTGCGTTACCAGAAAGACCAGTTCTACGGAGCACACACGGATCAGGTCGACATTAATTGGCGATATGATATTTGAATTCATACATCCATCTCATGCGTCTGGTTATCGCGTTCGTTGTAAAGAGTATCTGCCTCGGCGGATTAGTAGGCAATGACTCCATATCATGTGTCTTGATACTCTGACCTGTATACGTATTTCGAGCAAGTTATGATGGTTACTACACGAGACCCCAAATTTTACCACGAAAAGGTCGACCCCGGCGAGTATCACGACTCGCCTAGCACGCTGGAGAAGTGGGAGTGGGGGCATAGGAACCGGCTGGCGACCGTCTTTTGGTATTTGACGAATGTGACGCGAGGTGGGGAGACGTCCTTCCCGCGTGCGGATGGGCGGCCCACGCCAGAGGACGTGTTCGACTGCAAGGATAGCCCTCTGAAGGTAACTTTCTGACGTCACGCGAATTATGTACAGCTATTTCACGCTTGTTTAGTCTCCGATGACTCGCAAAGTAGTATCCGCTGCTCCTGGTGCTATTCCGGCGGCGACAATCTTGTTTGCGTTCTTTATGGACGCGGTCGCGTTCAAACATCAGCCAAAGTTAAAGTAGGTGCAGCCAGAGAAGGGCATGGTGTTACTGTGGTATTCCCTCAAGCCCAACGGCGACTCGGAGCCGGACGCGCTGCACGGGGCCTGCAACGTCACGCACGCAACCGAAGAAAAATGGTCGGCCAACTATTGGATCTGGAACAAGCCGTACGACGGGACTCTGGATATGATGCCTGACTATCAGGTTCCGGATTTTTTCTCTGGTTGTTGAAATAAACAGCCTGACAAGTGCCAGCCTGACAAAAATAGTATTCAATTGGTCGGCCTGAAAAATATGATTATCCTGAAGCACAAATACTGTGTTTGCATGTGATAAGGCCTATATCTCAGTCATATGTAAACAAACTCTGTACCTGCATGGATCTGTGTTTACGCCTCCTGCGAACAATTCCATTGTTATGGTGACAGATGAAATGAAAATCAAATATGCAATTATACGCAAGGTAGACATTCCCGAAGAAGACGAGATCGAAACGGAAGAAATGGACGACGCATATTTGAACAAGCACCGGCCGGTGTCCATGCAGCTGCGCAACAACTTCGGGAAGCCGGTGGACCTGTACCACCTGAACGAGGAGTTCAATCGGGAAGACTACATCCTGACGATCCCGGAGAACTTCACGGCCCCGCTGACCACGTACCGCCGGCATTCGCTGATCTTCCGCTGCAACGCCACGCAGTACTTCATCGCGCTGCATCGTGTGGTGGGCAACGAAAAGAAGTTCGAGATCGACCGGGCCACGCACAAACTGGAGAGCAGCGACCTCATTCTAAGGGGGCTCGACGAGGAGAACGATGAGTGGTACGATGACGATGGTGATGATGAGAGCGAAGAAAACGATGCGAACGACCATGATGATGACGAGCATTCTAGCAGCGTTGAGGATAACCTAAAAGCGGTTGAACCACAAACAATCTTCGAGGAACCGACGCAGCGCAACGCGCAGCGGATGGCGTTTAGCGTGGACGGGACGGTCAGCACTGATTTTACGGAAAGGCAGGAAACTTCTGTAGAGACGTTGGTCGTCTCCGAAACGGACGTGCCGGCTGGTCGTAGCCGGCGTATAGATGTGGACGAAACAACGTCTGTGGTGGGCCACTTAGCCACTGAAAAGCGGGACACAAACGTGGCCCTCGGACGAGATCTACACGAAACTATCGATACGGCGCTGACAGAGGAAACGCTGCTACAGCAGGGGGGTATGGTCGGGCAGTTGGACCTCATGAGGGGGCTGGAAAAAAGCTAAGCTGAGCATGGGATTGAGTATAATATGTCGTTTCTAGACGAAACTAATTTTTTTTGCATACATGATATTATTCTAGATATTGTGCGTGGATACATTTTTCACGTGTTCATTCTCCAAACTAACATCGTATTCTATTGCACGACATAAACGTATTTTTTTCGCGAGCATACAAAAATATTTCTTTCAAACGGCGCGTAGAACGGATAAAGGTTTTTTCGAGATACGCCTCTGTATAAGCCTGTGCGTATTTTTATTCAACATTTAGCGCCATATTTGTTTCCAGGACTTCACATAGGTTG
>Ga0099797_100357_pt1 | contig 30044 bp, 11 predicted proteins | sample Uncmet_Sort48C_1_FD_89871 | JGI IMG/M metagenome (GOLD analysis project Ga0099797, IMG submission 89871) | Marine eukaryotic communities from CALCOFI LINE 67, Pacific Ocean - C012_Sort48C_1 | ecosystem: Environmental > Aquatic > Marine > Oceanic | place: Pacific Ocean: Monterey Bay | collected... | reverse complement strand
AACTATGTCCATAACGATTGTGAATTCCTGCAAATTGACATTGACGAAATAGCAACAAGGGGAAGAGAGAATGAAAGGGAAATGGTGGGAGAAAGAGACAGAGACAGGGAACAGGGGAACAACAAAAGTGGTAGGAAGAAGGAGAGAAAAATGGACAGAGGAAATGAGATAGGAGGGGAAATAGAACGGGAAAGAGAACGGGGGAACGGCAAAAATGGCAGCGAGAAGCGAAGAAAAAAGGAAAGAAAAAGCAAAATGAAAAAGAAAAAAAACGAAAGAAAAAGCGATAGCATACTAATGGACGACGAAGAAGATTCAATAGCATTACGAATGAAAAGGAATGAAAGAAGAATAAACCAACAATCAGATGGTGATGATGATGAAAACACCAGCCACGAATACTAGACTTCGAGAGAGAAAGTGTGATGGAAGGAACGAGAGAATGAATATCACTTATATATATATATAGTATTTACAGGGAGTAAAATTTTATTAAATAAATGAGTAAGAATTAATTATATACTTAATTCTTACTCATTTATTTTTAATATATATAAAAATATTTATAATAGATTATAATACGCGCATAATTATTATTATATATATATCCTATCATATATATATATATATTTAATACTTCCTTGGAATCCAAAATATATTTTTTGCTTCTTTCAATATCTGGAGATACCTTTGTATAATAATCGTATCTTTTAATCATCAACATCGGATCCAAAATCATCCCCAACATCACCTTCTGCTTTATTGCTTGTACTTTCATTGCCACCTCCAAAATCGTCATTATTGTCATCATCAGACCCAAAATCGTCATCTTCTTCATCTGGCCAATTTCCTGCCATAGCATCAAATAAAGTCGGTTCCATATCAAGCATTTTATCTTCTTCATGAACTTTATACTGTGGTAGATTTTCGCGTGATTTAACAACAAATTCAGTTTCTGGCGAAGTATGATCTAAACCTATATAACAACTGGACTTAACGATCACTTTCATTTTATACTTCATTGGTGGCCCCGCTTGAAATTGTAATCGTGTTTTTAATTTCTTGCGAAGATCAACGATTTGTTCTTGCAATTCAAAAATTGGATCCACTGTTGTTATGATACCATCATCATCATCATCAAAGACAATACCGTCAGCTTTTGAAAGTACAGCATTTTCATCAGCTGGATCCACTTTACTTCGATTTCTTAATGTGCTCTTCTTGTCTTCCGATATATTCTCGTCACTATTCTTGTCAGCTTTCTTTTTCATTAACTCGTTCAACTCATCTTTCAATGCTTTGATATCGCGATAAATTTTGATAGAATCAATACGCTCTTGACCTGTAATTTTCTTGTGCATTAATAGCTTTTGTTCAACAGATCCTTTACGATTAGGTGGTTCAAACTCCCAAATTAGGAATAGCCACCAGGTCTCTTCAATATCAAACGGGTAAGAAAATGAATGTACAAGTGGACATTCACTTACTTCCTCTGACATGGCACCAGCATCATCTTTTTCACTATCTTCCATGAATGGACTCATGTGAACATCAATAGTAACTATATCACCCTCAGCAATATAATCAAACTGATTATCTTCAATATCATCAACACCAACTTCTAAATTCACTTCAAAATCTGGTAATATTTTAACAATTGATTGTACATCTTTAATTTGTTGCTCTGTAAACTCCCCTTGGCCTCGTTTTTTTCCTGTTTGCCTCAATTCAGATGAACGCAAATACTCTCGCAAATCCTCCTCACGACGAGATTTACCACGCCTTTTTTTCACATGCCTTAATTGCTCCTCGCCAAAATGTGGAAGCTGCAATAGGCTTGATTGGAATTGCCCAGATGCTTTAGGATTTTCAGAGAGCCAAATACCTTGAATTAAACATTGGCGGAAGTTTAACAAATTCATAATTGTAACGAACCATTCAGATACATTCCCTTGATTGTAATGAGTTTTGATCAATGCTATCTTTAGCATTGAATCAATTAATTTTGGCGCAATACTTAAAATCTTTTCTAAATCTTTACTCAAATCTTTGCTTTTTCTCACAATTTTTGTCCTACGATTTAAATGCGCGGCAAGAATCCAATATGCACGGAGATGACTCATTCTTTTTGGGTTTTGTTGAAAAAAACCAGCGACTTGCTTCCTGGTTTTTGGCAATAAACCACTGCTTTTCATGTAATTGTCAAGCGCTTGTAATGCTGTTGCAGATTCTTTCGTATTTTTATCATTCAAACCTTCGAATTCTTTTGCCATTGATAATAATTCTGGTAAATATTTAATTTGTATGTTACTTGATAATACTTGTGGATGCATAAACATACGTTCTGTATCGAAGAAAATTCCATCTTCCCCAAACTGTTGCGACCAGCTATAATAATACCAAACCGCTGTTGGTATACATACGATTAAAATAAACATGTAAACAATCAAAACAGTGTTCTGATTATCGGCATCAATAAGGAATTTCGGCAAACCAATACTAACTTCTAGGGATTGCCGGCCATCAGGATTACCATACTTCTCCCAATTTTCTTTTGCCACTGGATCTGTTAGTGCTGCATATGCTTTGGCTATTGCCATGAATTTACGTTCCGCATCAGGGGATTTGTTTTTATCTGGGTGATAAATTAAACTTTGTTTCCTATACGCTTTTTTAATTTCTCTTGCGCTTGCACCATGTTCAATCTCTAAGATTTTAAATGGGTCATAAGTTGCAATTTCACTATCAACATTTACCAAGTTAACAACGAAAAAAAATAAACACCAACCAAGGACCATAACCATAAAAGTACATAAAAAACCTTTTGTGAACAAAGCGCTACAACGTCGTTTATCTTGCTCAATTTTTTCAAACTTTTCCTGTTCTTCTTTCGTTCTCGCTTTATCTTTTAGCTCATATTTTTGTGTACGTAACATCATAAACGACATAACACGTTTAATAACAAAAAAAGAAAATGGAGCTAGGAAAATAAATAGCACTGCTATGAAAAAATGATAAAACGCTGCATTATCGTAATCAAGGCGTGCACCTGGCATATTTCGTACAATACGTATGTATTACTATTATTTTTCGTAAAGTCAACCCGTCCCTCTCTTTCTCTCTGAGTCAAGCTACTATTATAGGTATATCTATATCTATATATCTATAGGTGTAGTTCGATCAATCTATACAATAGTTCACAACTGTCGGCGGACCCACACACGTATGCGAATGGTATTTTGCATAGACTCTCTCTATAAACCTTTCTATTATTAATAATATAATATAATAATAATGTATAATAATTATAATAATAATAATAAATAAATTTAATGGTGGTGCTATGAGATGGCATAGTAAACAATAATTATATAGAGTATAATAATAAATAATAATATTACATAATATTAATATAAATTCCTATAATAATAGTAACAACAAAGTAAAAGCCGCCGCCTGGATAGCTAAGAAAAGGGAAAAAAAATCATTATTTATTAAAACAACGTAGTAGTTGTGTCTACGAGTAGTTGTAAAATACATGATGTACTGAATGTTATTGAGAGAATATGACCAAGTCGCTCGTGGTGTGTGGTGCTTGGACCACCAACTGGCCCAACAAAGGAAAATACATTTTCAGTACTGTGTTGTTATATATATATTTAATACTGTGCTGTTATAAACACCACTTTCTTCGGACTAAATGACGATTCTACTTTTCCAGTGGCTGCTATTCGAAGTGTACCACTGGTGGTAGGATGCTACTTGTGGATTCTACTTGTACTCCTATATACTGTTGTATACTTCGTTGTATACTTCGTTATATAAAGAAGGATGTATACTCTCAGGTACCACGTACTTCCTATTTCATATTGTCGTCAGCTGAGCTTCTGGGAGCTAAAGCGCTAAAGCTGGGAATTGGGAACTTCATGGTAGTTGTTGTAATTTACATTGGTACTATTAGTTGCAACCACAGTACTATTATTGTAAGTGTACTATACCATGCACCTCGTAGTATATTTTTATAATTTTCTTCAATAATAATAATAAACAACTGTTATTATTATAATATTTATTATTATAATTAGTTTGTTATTAATTATTATTATTATTTCAAATACACTCTAGTAGTATATTATTATTTATTATTACTTATTGAACTTATTATTAGTATTTATATTGTATTTCAATTATTATTATTATTATTTATTATTTATTTTTTTTTTTATTATTTATTATTATTATTATTTTTTATTATTATTATTATTATTATTATTTCAATATTAATAATAATTATTATTATTTTTTATATTTATTTTTTTATATTATTATTATTAATTTCAAAAAAAACTAACCACCAGTTATTACATTTCTCTCGCTGTTGTGAATGGTAACGTTTTTTCAACATCGTACATAAATTGTTCAAACCAAAAATAAATATCGCCTAACCAGCACGCAAGGATACACAATTATGGCATTTTTATGGAGACACCGTTGGAAAACGCTTTTCGGCGTTACAATTGGTGTTGGTGCTGGTATCTATTATAACCGCGAATATTTAGTTGAAAAAATAACTCAAAGTGTAGCTAATTATACCAAAACTATTATGGACGGCATGGCACAGGAGGAAGAGAAGAAAAAGAAGGAAGAATATTTTCAAAAAATACAAGGAAGATGTTTAGAGCATACGTTGCAATTTCTGCGTGCAGTTAGAGAACATATAAGTATCGCTTTAGACGTTAGACCAACGCTTAAACTTTTGAAAAAGGCTACCGAGGAAAAAGATCTAAAACAAAAAGTTATACATTGGAAAACATTGCTTGATTTAAAAATGGCCCGTGTCATATGTGGCGCTTTAGCCATATGTATTTTAGATACATCATTCAGGGTGCAATTCAGCATTTTACACCGCGAGGCTAGAAAACGCGCGGCAAAAGCAATAAAAAAACCAATGATACAAGAAATTCATGATGATAACGAAGAAAAAGTTGACGACGAACAGGAGGAGGACGATATATCGTCAGAGAAAAGAGCTGAATTTATTGAAAGAGGCTGGTTATCTATAAGCGAAAATTTAAATGACTTAGCAACAAACGTGTTGAAAGCAACAACCATTGCAACGGAGAAAGCAGGCTGGCAAGGAGAGAAATTTAAAGCTCGTGTCAGTGATAAAGAAATACTTAATATCATTGATATGGTTATGGAACAATTGAAAGATGAGAATGGTTATTTTATTGGTTATAAAATATCTGATGTAACCAATCAAGCTACAAGCACTGGGCGCGTTACAACAAATGATTCTGCCGGTGAGCAGGATACAATCATTTCTACAATGATCGAGGAATCAAAACATATGATGACCAGTCCAATGTTTGCAAAATGCTTAACTAGCCCATGCGATAAAATTATAAACGCATTGAAATTAATTGTATTGGATATTGTCAAAACGGAGGCAGAGAGGAATAAAAAAACAAAAAAAACTTCATCTCAGGAGAAAAATGTTTCGAACGAGCAAGTCAAACTATTTTTAGCATATGTACCAAAAGCTATGGATCGTGTTCGTGCCGATGTTTTCTTAGAAAATATGTCAAACAATCAACTTATAAAGGTACTAGAAGTTAAAGATGAAGATTTAGGTAATTTTTGTGCTGCGATATTCGAGGACGAACAATAAAAAAAATAAAATATAAAATGCGTCTCGTATTATATTCTCTTTCATAGGTTACACCACAGTATAGTATTTTTTATATAAATATATATACGATTTTTTTTTTACAATATATAAGGTTTCAAGTTCGAATATACACACACACACACCATCGAGATCTATTTGTTTCTATTCTGTTTATGATCTGTATACTCTGTATGATCAACTGTTAATTGACTATATAAAATCTCTGTGCCATTAAAGTTATCGACTGCTAAAATTGTACTTCTTTCATCCGAATATTTAAGAAAACAAAAACCTCGCGATTTACCCGTGTATTTATCTCGCATTAGCTTAATATCTTCAACCTCACCATATTGCGAAAAGACGCAAATAATATCACCTTCAGACAATTCCGGGGATAATCCACCTATATACACCCACGCTTGATTTTGAAAATCACAGTGCCAACTAGCTTTTGTCCCAGCAACACCTTTCCGCAGCTCTTCTTCATTTAAATTTACTATACGATTATATTTTGAGCGTTTTTTCATTGCTCCCCAATATTAATGTGTGTATTTACGCACACACCATTTCGTTTATTGTAACTTCAAAGTAATGTGTGAATAGAATACATGACGAACACACAAAAGGAAAATTGCCAATATTTACTAAAAAAACATTACCATGATGTGAATGACTATATTATTCTATTATTATTTTTATTATATTATATAATAATAATAATAATACCTGTAATATAATAATAATAATAAATACGACCTTCTTGTTTGTTGTCGTATCATCAGCATCATAGAAAATAATAAAAAAAAAGTAAATATTATAAAAATTGCATTTTCTATGTTATTAATACTTATTATTATATTATAAAATAATAAAAAATGATAAATAATATTATTATTAATTATTATTATTATTATTATATATTATTATTATTGGTAGTATATTAACATTAATTTTTTTTTATATAATAAATTTATATTTATTATTGAAATTATGGTGTAACACAAAATTTTACCCACTGTTCATAGCATATCAAGGTACGCTTATTGCTTATGACTTCACGACGGACCTACCGACAACTTTTATATCATATTTATTTCTAACAAAAATGTTTGCATTATCCATTCCTACATTAGAATTATTTATATTTATTCTTTTCCATCGACAATCCTTATTTTTTCCGTCTAATTCGTTGCCGTCCTTTTTCATATCGTTAACGTTAGTTTTCATTTCTTTTTTCTTTTTACTTTCCTGAGTTAGTAATACGTCCGGGTTATAAACTTTATCAACTGTTAATTTTATCAGTCCATCAACCATTTTCGTTATCAGCTGCTTTAAAAATGGGGTGCGGCCTGAGAAGAAAGGGCTCAGATTCACTTCAAGTAACCAGGGTTTCAATTTATTATCCAATATAATATCAAATCCATACAATTCAAAAGAATTGTTATTCAAGTCTTCCATCTGAAAAGCGCATACTTCAATTGTACTTTTGATGATTTTTTTAATTTTTGGTTCAATTGATTTTTCCCATTGTTGTTTTCCATTTTCATACTTATTGTTGTCAACATTTTTATTTAAATTATTCGTTAAATAATTTTGAAATTGTGATAAACTCAAAACATTTCCATCAGCTTCAAAATCTTTCAAATCTTCGTTATTTTTAACCTTGTTGAACCATTTATTTACACAACAATTTGATAAATGAACATATCTATCATTTAGCAATTCATTTGATGCATTGATTTTATATTCTTTCGAGCATACCCTTAAATATGGCGAATTAAAATAATAAACTTTTAAAGGACTTAAACTTGTAACTAATACCCATACGCGCAAATCAAATTTTTTTTTCCCGATTAAACATGGTTGTTCAATATAACGTTGAACAAGTCGCGAACCCATTTTCTTGCCTTCATGGAGAATTTCTTCCATGTTTCTACTCAATTTTAACCCAACCGCACGGCTTGAGCTCCCTAGTTTTATTATCCATGTGTTATGCTTTAGAGATAACATAAAATTAGGAAAATCATACGTGAATTTCTTAATAAACCTGTTAATTTTGTTATTGAAATACGTTACATCATCAGAATTTTCATGGTGTAGAAAATTTAATTTAAAATTTTCCATTATTTTATATATTTTGTCATTATACACATCACCATCTTTTGCTTCAGCAATATTTGTGTCATTAGTACTTCTACTATTGCTCTTTCGCTTGTTATTTAAATCGTAATAATATTTCAAAATGTTATTTTCAAAGTTTTTCCTATTGAATATTTTAGGAATAATATTTTGAATAAGATTCAAATAAATATTTGGAAACATTGTACAATATGCATCTTCGTCAACATAAGATTCCCTAATATAAAACCATGACATGATTATACAAGACAAAATGATTTTATATGGTATAGTCGAAGGACGCATGCCGTTGTTTGTCTTTCTGTGAATGCTGTAAAACAAGATACTTATAGCGGCACCAATTATAAAATCATGCTTAAAATCTTCACGCCCGCCACTTTCGCCTATATCGAAACAGGTTGGAACAAAATTCGACGAACTTGTTGAGTTTATCCAAGTTAGATTTTCCAATGATTTTCGAAGGCCAATTTTTGTTGTCATACAACGATTATTTTTAAAATGGTTGTACAATGTTTTCTTGCCAAGTAACTTTTTTTTTTGTAAGTCTATTTCATTGTCATTGATATCCCACAATAAATTAGGCGCTACGTTTTTTCTAGTCTCCTCTAACCATCCTCGATTTCGCAAAGCAATTGCTATTTCTTCGTAGGCGTTATGCTTTTTACCATGGTTTATTATAAATGTTGGTTTTATATTATTGTTGTTTTTGTTATGTATAGTATTTTTTGTAGCGGAAACTGTTATCGTACTTTTCTTAATTGTCAGTGGCATTTTACGTGAGATTCTTGCAACAGGCATATGAAGATCAGATGGAGGTTTTTGGCGCCCACATGCATATTTTGTATGTACACTGTCTAAGCATGAATATGAAGATGTCAGTTGCAATCTCTGTTTTTTTTCGTGGCGTGATGATGGTGCAGATGATGGTCTCTGTTGATGTCGTCCTTTCTTTCGAACATTATTATGTCTACTATTATCATTGTATTGCTCTGATTTTAAATAACCAAGATCTTTTTCTAACGATGACGTAAAATTTGATATATTTGGAGATTTATTGAATATATCATGATTGTCTAAATTTAATGATTTAAATGCGGATGATGTCGAAGATGGCAATGAATTTAATGATTGTTGGTTTTCTTTATGTACATTCATTCTAAAATTTTCCATATACGCTTCAATTGAATGTTTTGCACTTCGTTCAAGCAGCATATTATTTGCAGTGTTTATCTTACTATGATAGTTTTCTAAATCTAACTTCGATACGTTGTTCGACCTTTTCAGAGACTTTTTTGATTTCGATTTTAAAAATGTTGAAAATTCTTTCGCATTTTTTAGTGCTTCTTGATATCTATTATCATCATCATTAATGCTTCTATCGAATTTGTATGAATTATCACTTACATTGTGCTTTGACTTTAAAGTTGCTTTCTTCAAAGTATTCTTTCTGTACTTTTGTTTTTTGTTGTTGTTCCATTTATTATTTCTATGTCCTATTATAGATTTCTTTTTCTCGATGCTTTTGCCATTCTTTTTCTTTTTTTTCTTGTTTAGCGTTTTTAAACGTAATGAAGAATTTAATACAAACAGCTCTTTTGTTGGAACATCAAAAGGTCGTTCAGTTGCATTATAGTCGTATGTATTATCCCTTGTTGGTAACTCCAAATCGCGATCAAATAAATTTAGCCGTTGTGCTGATGACGGTATCATTTTATAGTGCCGTTAGGTAAAAAAGAACAAAACAGGACGTAGGGCGGATAAGGGAAGAACGATTAGGGTACACACATACACACACACACCAACAAGCAAAAAGTCGAAGAATTGATAACTACCACAAACAAAGAAGTGATGCGCGCCGAACAGATAGTCGACAACAACAAAAATGGAAATTCAATGTCCCAAATAGTATAGTAATGTTATGCTGCACCCATGTACTACACTGTGTAATAATTCTATTACATACCATATATTATAATTGAAGAAGGGCACAAGGTGACAAATAATTATCAATGTTATTAATTTCAATATACAGGTAATAATAATATAGAGCAATAAAAATAGTCGTCCTAACGTCATCCATCAGAAAATAAACATAAAATTTTTCAATGATGTGCTGCAATAATAATAAATTAGGATAATAATACATTGTTTCAAAGCACAATAAGTATAAATCCTCGTAGTGTATTGTATTATTAGATGCCTAAGAGGAGAGCTCATAGCAATAAGCACGTATCGCAATAGCAAAACCAAAATTCAAAATTGAAAATATTTTTTATCCACAACAACGAGGAACCAAGCGTGTTGGACCGTGTCATGCTTGTTGTATTAAATAGTAGTAGTAGTAGTGTCCATTACCAGGGCACCATCAATTCCAGCTCCCAGAGCTGACGGCAAATAGTATCAGCTGGGCCAGGTTCACAGATCGATCTGGCTGGGAGATCACAGCACAGACAGATACGTAGAAGATATTTAATCTTACGTCAGCATGTCCCTATTGTAAATAATTTGTTTACGGCTGATGATGGTAGCGAGTAAAGAACATTACATTTTAGTACTGTGTAATAATAGATATTGTAGTAGATATTATAATTGATTGAATAATAATACCGTAATAACTACTAGTAATTATTAAATTATTTTAGTAATGTGCATGCTAATTGAATTATCTGCAATAATAATAATATTATTATTATATTATAATATTAAACAGGAATATTAGTGTGTTTACACGGCGAGGATTCTGCTTTTTTTTTGTCATTGTTCGAATCTGCAAAGCGAGGTGATGGTGATATTAAGGAGTTAAATTCCGTCCTTAGTGAACGGAGCTATATTTTCAATTCTGGGGTTATACTTGTTGTACACTAAGAAAAGGCGTTCTTCTATGGAAAAAATGAATTAATCTTGCCTCTTACATCTTACAGACAGTATATAGTAACATTTTAACATTTTAATTAACATAGAATTATACTTAAGCCAAAAGTAGAAAACATTCTAACACCTCCTTATAATAGACACTAACTGACAGTTGTTAGTTTTAAATATTCGTATAAATTTTACACCTACTCCTCCTTCAAAAAGGCAGCGCAGGGAATTATTTTTTTTTTTTTATTATATTTATATTATTTATTATTATTATATTATTATTATTATAATTATTTTTATTTACGCAAGCGTGATATCCATGTAGTAATGACAACGTCGATGATCAATCCACCGTGACAAGTGGTAACGTAATCTCTAATGTTTGTGTCGATTTAAATTCATTCACAGTGTCGCGGTAACAATATTGTCAAAATACAGCTTTTAAGAAACACCACGAATAATAGCACGGCTTGAAATGGCCGAGACTTCAAATGCAGTCAGAAAATTTCTAGCCATTAAACATAGTTGGCGTGGTTCATATAATAGAATATTTAAGTTAGGCAATAATGTATTTCAAACCCTTGATCCAAAGACTATGGCGGTAACAAATGCGTGGGAATATAAACAGATATTGCAGATTGTTCCAAGCAAAGATGATGTCACAGAGTTCGCTATGACGGTGCCGAAAGAGGGTGGCCTATTTGGTGGTAGCACAGAAGACATGAAGTTTACCTGTCAACATCGCACAAGTTTATTAACAGAAATGCACCGGTTACGATGTGCTGCAACAAACAATATGGGACGTGGTATGCCAACTCCAATCCCAGCCACAAAAATCACTAGGACAGATCAAAAGAAGCTATGTACTTTGACCCTTGCTCCACAAGGCGTAATTGTACACTCAGATGATATTAGTGGTAGACTTTTATCAGAGTATTTATATAAAGATATAAAATTTTTGCAAAAACTTGATGATGATGAAAACGCTTTCATATTACAAATATATGGCAGAGGTAGAGTCTTCAAAGTTGAAAATCGCGAGAAAATCCTGGGTGACCTACTAGTTGGGGCTGCTGAGCTTGGTTTAACCTTAAAAATGAAAGATGATGAAAAAATGACTCTGTTAAAGGCACGTGCAACACGAGCGCGGTATGGGACGTCGCAGGGATTACCAACTTTAGCAGAATTTAAAGGCGCAAAAATCACAGCAAAATATGGGATGCCAGTTAGTCGTAGATTTCTTATAAACGAAGAGCTTTTCTGTGAAATCGATGCGGACACATATGGCGTTGTATCTGCAAGGCGTCTTAACGAGATATTTGCAATTGTCCAATCATGGGACGACCCGCAAAAGGTTGGGATAGAATATAAGGATGGACAAACACGATGGTATCTGTGTGGTGAAAGAAATGCCTTAATTGCTTCATTAATTGATGCGTGTCGTGCATCTGAAATTGACAATGTTTGCATTAATGCTGGTATGCCTGGAACTTCTGGTGGCAGCCATAGAGTCATACCAAGAAATGCGCTATCCGATGAAACTTTAGAATCTCAATTTTTGACCCGTATATCAGCATACAAAGCTGATGATGGAAATTTTATTGAAATGATTGATGAATTCAATGCGAATGTTGGGGTAGAAGGTGTTGCTTTTAATTCCTCTAAATATTATTTACTTGCGTCGTTGAAAAACGTTGCTATTGAAATGGGAAATACATTTAAAAAGAGAGAAGAGGCAAATCCAGCAGTATCAATTGCACTGCTTCAAGCAGCGAAACGTTTGATACCAACACAACATGGATATCGGGGATGGGCCAAATTAAGCAGCAGGGAAGCTGAAAATGCAGAAATAGTTGGTAAATTTAAAAAAAGCTTGCGGAATGCGCTTTGTTCTGGCCATACTAGCGTCGTGTACTGGGCATTAGAAGTCGTAGCGTCTTTGACATGCCCGAATCGTGGAGATACGCGAGACATGGAGGGTGAAATGGGGAATAAAACTGATATCTTAACTGAAGATCTTCGTGATTTACTCGTTGGATTGTTGGAAAGTAAAAATAAAGGGGAAGGTGGAGGTTCTGCATTAATTTCTATGGTTTTATTACGGATTTTCGAGAGTATATTGTGTAGTGCACGCGAAACGACACATCGGGATATTGCATCTACATGTTTGCAAATGCTTGCAGGCCGACATGTTGCGCTTTTAGGTCATCTGCAGAGTAAATGTTATGGTGTAGCAGAGTCTGTCTCTTTGCTAATGCGTACGTTAATCGTCGAAAGTCCACCAGCAGTTGTGGAAATGATTAAAAGTGCAGCGCTAGAGGAAGCTGTTGTCTTGAAATATTTTGCAAAAGCAATGTTTGCACCAAATATGGAGCAACGTTTTGTTGCACGATATTTATGTTCGTTGTGGATGTCTGCAAAGCACCCAGCATCACAGGACCTACTTCGTCGGGTTGTTCCACCTGGCTTAAGGCATTTTCTAAATACGCCTAATCTATCTAAGCATGCGGTACAAAGTCTTGAATACGATGAAGAACAAAAAGCAGCCGCGAAGAAAAAAAGTAAAAGGCTCTCCAAATTAAGGACTGTTATTCAAAAGTTATCTAATGCACCAGTGCATCAACACATAAAAGGCGAAAATTTTACTAGTTTCTTCTTGATGGCTGGGCGAGACCATATGTTACCCGACTTGATTTGGAACCAAACAACAAGGACAGAGTTGAGAAGTGCATTAGAAGCGGAATTACGCGATTTCCTGAGAGAACGAGAATTAGCTGGTAAAAATCGCATTTCATGGAATCATAGTGAATTTGAAGTATATTACCCAAGCTTAGATAACGAAATTCACATTGGGGATCACTACGTTCGATTGTTATTCGATAGTTCCGGACTCGGTGATGGTGCTGTGAAAGAATTGCGTAATCCAGAAAATTTCTTTGAATGCTTGTATCGTCGTTTTTTACGTGAGTCTCGTGCATCTTTGAAGGCCTTGTGTTTACGAGCAATGGCACTTGTTCATGCGCACCATGAGAAAGATATACGACCTTTCGAGGATATAGCGTACCTGTTGCAAGTTGTTGGCACAACGCGGCATGCTGCTATACGAGATCGCGCGCTGCTACTGCTTCACGAATTAGTTCAGAAAAAGGCAAATGCGAAACTAATTTTGCGTGGTCACGTACCACGTGGTGCTGGATTAGATGCAGATAGAGCATTCCGGATGTTGATACAATTAATGTGTATGGCGCATACCCAAGAAGCGAAACGATCAGCAAATTTAATGCAATCGTCATTACTGTTAACGGCCGGTCCGACTTCCCAATCTAGTAGTTCAAATGGGAATATTCCAATGCCGGCGCCGGGTAGCAATACTAATGAAGATGATGGGAAAGCACGAGCAAAATGGGATGCCGAGTCTAAACGTAGGGCAGACGATATGGCTAAAGAAGTGTTGGCAGCAAAAGAATGGAAATACAAACCATTAAATGCTAAAAAGGGAGACCCAATACCCGATCCAGTTACGATAAATGGTTTAAAAATGCTCTTTGAGGATGGAGAAATCAATGAAATTTCGCCTGTTTTTGCCCAAGGCATGAGAGCATGGATGCCGTTGAAGTTAGTCCCACAATTGCGTTGGCAGTTATTAGCTGAAACTGGAGACGGTCAGGATAACTCCACAGAAGAAGAAATCGAATTCTGGAATCCAGAGTTGGACGAAGATAATAAAACAGAGGGACGTGCCAAAAGTAAATCTGGAAGTACGGATGCTTCATCATCTACCATGGGAGCCTCTACCTTTGAAGTTGCAGGTGAAGGCGAGCGTGTACTATCTCCGAAACAATTAGGCTTAAAAGCTTTGGAAATATTAGAACAATTAGTTAAATTACATCCTGCGATAGATACACGTAAAGCTGCTGTTGTGCCACCTCCAAGGGCAAAACGGGTGTTAACTGATCGCACAGAAATGCCATTGACACACATATCGCAAACTATCCTGACAGCAGAACCGGAAGTTGTTGATGCAGCTTGCCGTCTATTGGTTAAAGTATGTGAATTTAACCCACGCGCTTCTTCTAAGTTGTATTTAACGGGGGTTTATTACATGGTTATGGGCTACGCTGGCAGTAATTTTTTAGAAATTGCAAAATTATTGTATTCTACACATTTGAAACAACACTTCCGAAGCGAAGGCAGAGAAACATTGCTTAATGGCGGACTTTTGAAAACTAGGAGTATTTTAGGAACTATGTTGCCAGAATGCATGTTATGCATATTAGAAAATTACGGGGCAGAACGTTTTGCTGAAGTCTTCCTAGGTAATTTTGACACACCAGAAGTAATTTGGACTTATAATATGCGCCAAGTTCTTATTCGCCGTATTGATCAGCATCTTGCTACATTGCGTGGGCGACTTGTGCAGAACATATCTACACGTTATGACTTGGAGTTCGCACCAATTCCAACAGTGAATTATACGGAGCTGGATAATGAATTGTGGTGTGGTAATTACTATCTGCGAAATTTATGCGATGAACAACGTTTTCCAAAATGGCCTATATCAGATCCAGTTAGTTTACTGAAGTCTGCCCTTGATGGATGGAGAAGAGAAAGGGATAAAGGAAAAAGCGACAATGTAAAGAAAATGATGGGCGAGGATGAGGCATTACAGATTTTGAATTTAAAACCACGACCATCTGTGGAGGACGAAAAAAAAGTTAAGGCGTGGGAAGATAAAGTACGCAATTCATACAGAAAATTGGCTAGAAAATATCACCCTGATCGTAATCCTCAAGGGCGTGAGACTTTTGAGAAGATACAAAAAGCTTATGAATTGCTTTCAAGTGCTCGGCCATCTTCTTTAAGAGGGCCAGATCCGATTAATATTCATCTATTGATCCGCTTACAATGTATCCTATTCCGTAGATTTTCGAAGAAATTGGCGCCGTACAAATATGCTGGATACCCCATGCTAATGGATGCATTAACATCAGGCCCTCTTCATTCATTGACAAAAAATACCAATATCATGGTCCACGCATCACAATTAGTGTATTTAACATGTTTATGCTGTGCGCTAAATGCAAGAGAGTTAGTTCGTGTCGATGGTGTCGAAAAAATGGGTAAATTACTTAGCGAGTGTATGAGCACCGTTACGCAGCATACGCCTGGGAAACACAAAAATATTTCTATTTCAAAGAATATTTTGCATACTATGGCAGGTTTGGCCGCATTTGAACCGGCCCGTGATCGAATCGCAAACCTTTTGCCGCTGGTAGAAGAACTATGTCGCACCACAGCACTTGCACAAGCGCCAAAAGCGACGCATTACTCTCTAGAAACTATTGCACGACTGACTGTGGATAAGCGATTGCAACATCATCTTTTGAACCGTGGATTTATGCTGTATGTTATCCCTTTACTTCTACCGTTTGATGCAGCATTAAACGCAGGCAACAAAAATGCTACAAAGAGCAATAATAGCAATCCTGGTAGAGATGGTATGGCACCTTTTCAAGAAAAAGATTCACCGGAGATGAAAGGCGAAGCGGAGACGCAGCAGCAACAAGGGGGAAAAGGGGACAATACACAAGAATTAGCAAATCACAGCGCAAAATTAGCTGCTAGAGCTCTTAGTAGAATGGGTGGTTATCTTGGTGGTTCGTTAAAAAGCCCAAGAAATGACACTCTACGATTGACAATGAATGCTTTGTTGACTCCCGTTCTTGCGAATAAATTAAAACGAAAATCTCCAACAGAATTGTTAACATTGTTAAGCGATAATACTGAAACTGCAACAGTAATTTGGAACGCTAGTATGCGAAAATGTCTCATGGATTTTGCCGTTAATTTAATTGGAAAACTACGCGATGGCAATGATATTGAATTGCATGAAATGGGAGCATTGTACGAGTATGATAATTTAGCATCCGAGTTAAACGTCGGGGGTGTTTACGTTCGCGTGTATAATGAACACCCCGATACACTATTAGATGGCGCAGCGGACGTTGCTGATTCGTTCTTGGAATATATAGGAAGTGAGTTCTTTGAAATCTCGAAGCGGTCCCAGGGACTTGTTCAGAGAAAAGACTTAAAGAAATTAATCGCAGGCATGGGTATTGATCAAGGCGTTGAAACAGGCAAAAACGATGGTGGCGAAAGTGACAAAAAAGGGGTTAGTGAAAAGGAGCGAAGTATTCTTGAAGCATCTACTTTATTGAGGCAAGGAACGTATAATATTAAAAAGTTAATTGCAGAACGGGGTGAATTGCGTGGACGAGGTGCCGGCGTTATGAATGACGGCGACATAAATTCAATTAAACGTGTGCAAATGTGTTTACAAGGACTTTTAAATGTAATCGCATCACATGATATTTATGATAGAATATCAGGGAATGTGAAGGGATTAAAACTTATTTTTACATTTTTAGAGGAAGATATCGAAACACCAAAATTCACGTACTCTGATAATAAAGAAATTGTCGAAGTAAGGCGTTTAACATTAGGCGTAATTAATTCACTAGCTGGTAATAAAGCTGTCGCAGATGGAATCGCTTCCATGAAATTGGTTGGAACACTATTGCATGTAATGCGAAGACATAATGTTTTATCTAAAGTAGGTAATGAAAATGCAAGACAATCCTGCTTGGAAATTATTTTGGCTCTTTGTTCTAGCTCGAGCGTTGTTGGCGAAGTTTTGAAGTTGGGTGGTTTAATTGATTGCTTAGCATTTTTATCTCAAAATGTCCCTGAAAATATTCGTGTGCTTTCTGCTCGCATACTATGTAAAATTATTTTTGATACCATGCATGGTGCTAAAGCAATGGTAACCTTGTCGAGAATCATTCCACCTGGACTCGTTCATGTTATTCGCGAAGATCCCCGAGGCGAAAATACGGTACGTACATACGACCGAGATCATGAAAGCCCAGAGTTAATTTGGAACAAAGTTACTCGGAAAACACTTCGTACGTATGCAGAAAAGCAATATAAAGCTTTATACAAATTAAGTATTCCAGGGGAGAAGCAAGTGCCGTGGAATTTGGCGGAAGATTTCAAATTGCGTTATCCAAGCCTGGAGGAAGAGCTATTTGTTGGTGGTGTATTCATACGAAACTATTTGAAAGACCCAAAATATGCATTACGCGAACCAAGAAATTTCTTGGATGAATTGATGCGTTTGTTTATAGGCAAAAGTCGATATCGCGTTGATAAAATTGTGGAAAGTGGCGATAGACCCAAATCAGATGCAACAGCATCGAAAGTTCCTTCAATTGGAGATGGTTTTATCGATACCGGACAAATAACTTTACATTCGAAAGAAGATCCTTTGCTAACACCAGTTACATCCGCTATAGTATGTCTATTGAAGGTAAGAGATAATTTATTGCGCCATGTTGGTGAACTTGGCTATGGACCTCAAATTGTGACATTATTAGTTAAAGTGGCACCTGTGTCATCGCAGGATGTTGTTGCTGTTAGCTGTATACGTTTATTGCACCAATTTGGAGAATCTCGTATGGTTGTACAATCAATTGCAAAATCAAATATACCTGTCATTGCACCTATTTTGTCGACTATCAAGCCTTTACATGCAGATTCCGCATTCACGCTTGAGGTTTTAAAACGGGTAATTTCGGCGAATGCAGCTAAAGATGTTAGCAATGGTGCACCGGGTAGTAGCGATCTCGGTGGAGCTGCAAGGTCCGAATCACAGCTAATTGGAGAAGCATTGAAAGAGGAAGTCAATTTAGTCAACTTCTTAACATCAATTCTTGAAGCAAAAACTGAGGGTATTTCTAAACTTGCCACTGAAGACTATAATATAGCGAAGGTGCATGCGATAGATACCGTCAAAGCAATGCAAAAAGACGCACGGTATGGCCCGATGGTTGTTAGCATGCTGGCTGATTCTAGTGTCTGGGAAGAATACCGTGATCAGAGCCATGATTTATTTGTCAGTGAAACTGAATCAGCTAAACGGGATTATTATTTGACATATGGAACAAAAACTCCTGGCCAGACAAAGATGTTAGGTGATGGGACGTCTAAATGATGATGTCAATCACGCACCTAATTTTATGAATGGGATACAATAAAACTGTAGAATTATTTTAGTGTCCCAAACGATAGTTGTTGAAATGACAAGAAAGATATTTCGTTGCTCATGTCACTATATAGGTATAATTTTTTTCATTGTTTTCCGTTACAGTTTAAGGTAAAAAATGTGATGAACGTTAATAGTGCATAATTTTATATAATATAATAATATATTTTTTATATAATAATATAATATTAACATTACTATTATTATTATATTTTATTATTATTATTATTTAATTAATAAATAAATAATAATAATTAGCTATTATATTATTATTATATAATAATAATCAATAATCCACACCACAACAATATATACTACTAATACTAAAAAACACACACACAACGAAAACAACAACCAGATTACCGTTTTACAGTAGATGTCTCCTCACCATATTTAATTTTTGATGCACATCGTAGAAAACCAAAATACAAAAGATATCTCGCTATACAGCAATGTCATCATTTGCAAATAAAGAAAATAAGCAATTGCAACCAAAACATGTAGCACCAGGGAAAAAGAAACTAACACGTGAAGAACAACTAGCAATTTGGAAAAAAAAACGAGCTAATCATAAATTTGACAATAACAAGTCGCAATTTAATAGAATCAAGAACATTCAAAAACGCTTAAATCACAGTGGCAAAAAAAGAGCTCAAAAGGATAAAAAGGTCCGTCGTATTGACGAACAATCGGCAGAGAAGAAAATGAGAAGCCGTTCAGTAACAAGTACGTTAAATAAAATGCAAAAAGAAAAAAGTCTAATACTTAATAAAAATATCAAGGGTATTATGAAACCGCCACACCGCGTTACAAAATCACCGCATCGAATCGCAGTTTTGCAACAACGACTAAGTAATTCTGCAGCTAAAAGAAAGGAAAGAGAACGAAAAAGACGCATGGAACAAAAACAAAAGGCGGAAAAAGCAAGGCACCATTCTTCAAAACCACGTAGTGCAAGAAAAGGGTCCATACTAAAAAAAGAAATATCGATTGCTGCAACTGCACCAATTACCAAGACTATTATTTCCAGCATGAAAAAGAATCTAGTCCATAAGCATTGTGACTCACCATCCTCATTTGAAAATGATGTAAAATTAGTACCACCTGAAACTATGGACAAAACCGCTATTGATGCTAAAAAAAGTGCCAATAGGAATAATATTTTAACACCAACAATAAAAAGGATATACAAAAATATTAATTACAACAGTAGTAGTTCATCATCATCAAAAAATAAGTGCAACAATCATCACGTGGATAGCGAGTATCCACTTTTCCATGTTAATTCTCCAGCTGTGCAAAAGATTATTCATCTATTTTCTCCATTAATGTCCCCTTTGGTGAAAAGGACCGTTATCGAAGAGGAATGTAAAATTATTAAAGAAGAGGATGTGGTTGACTTTGATTCTTTTTGTAATGCTGGTAATGAGGATTTCTCTTATGATAACAGTAATGACGGTGATAATAATGAGGCATTTGATAATGGTTATAATCCTGGTATTGATGAAGTTCAATTCATTGCGCCGAAAGACGTTTCAAAAGTTAGAGAAGCACCAAGTAGCATTATAAAAATGAAAAAAATTAAGTTAAATGCAAAAGATCAGATTAACACTGGACACAAGCATGCAATAACTCCTGTACGTCGTTCTGTCCGTGTCATGACCAGTGATGAAGATGAAGCAAGACTAGAAGAAGTTGATTTCAATTTTGTTCCCAACAAGCATTTAGAAAATGCATATTTTTCAAAGAATAAAAAGTCTATTAAAAAACTGTTCCAAATCCAAACAAAGGATGGAAGTTTTAGACGACCTACACCAAGACCATTGAAAAAGAAAGCTACAATTTGTGTGCCAGTATTTAATGGTGGTAGTGCCCCTACGACCACAAGCACAACGCCTATGATGCCGCCACCTGCAAAGGATGTATGAATAAAAATGTGTGTGCGTGCTTATATTTATTCCAAATACAACATCGTACAAAGAACTTTGTATGTAAATTCTCTGTAACCTAAGTTAATTATACGAAGTACGTTTTTATATGTACTTGGTACGATTTATAAAAATTTTATTTAACTTATGAGTAAAAGAATTAAAAATATTAACGTGTATAAAGAGTAAGTGCATAATATATTTAACGTAACTTATCATATAGGACATTTTACAGCTCGAAATCGAGATAATATACGTGTCTTCTTCTAATAAGATAAACTTATGATATTCGAACTTTGCTTTGTGTATTTTTATGATATTACACAGCAGCCACCACCGCCGCCAGGCACAATAGCAGCGTCTTCTTTCTCGTTTTGTCCCCCATTTCTAACATTGCTCCTAGATGCACTAGAATGTGATTGTGGCGAATCTGAATTCCTTACTTTGCCAGCACCAACACCCATATCTAAGTTTTCTAACTCATCTAGTATACTATTCAAATTTTTGCTGTTGTTTGAACTAGATTTTTGCGTTACATGCTTTCCACTAACACTACGTTTCAGAGCAACGTCATCTACAGCAAAATATGATTGGCGATTGCTTTTGATTCCTTTTTTTCGTTTTCCACTACCGGTACGACCTCTGCTGCTATTGGTACCACCACTTGATGGTGGTGATCCATTCGACCGGCTTGAAAGCGGTGACATGAAACTATCATCAAAGGAATCATGCGTTGAATCTCTATCGTCTTCCAAACTCATTAATTCGTCAAACATAACAGATACACGCTTACGGACTGCACTCCAATTTTTAGCAGCTTTTTTTTTGTGCAACAGCTTTATCACAGCGTTTAAATTATTTACCCATTCTATCATATTTGATGTACTTTGAGACTTTAACGTTAAAACACGCTCATGATCTGTTCCGGCACATGCACGTATGTAAAAAATATTTTTTTGGCCCTTTTTCCCCTTTTTAATGTCATCCTCGCTAATTTGTTCTCGTATGGAAGCTGTGCATTGATTTGGCAATTTAATGACCCCATCCGGATCCACATAAGAGCCTGGTTGTAGTTTGCACCATGCACGGTCAACAACTACCATTGGTATACTATTTAGTACTTCAGAATTATGGTTCTTATGCCATGCTATTTGAACTTTTACATCGCCATCATGCTCATCCTCCAAATACTGTACAGTCAACCATCTTCGGTTCCATTTTAATGAGCTATGTTTATTTTGTTTATCCAAATAGCCTCGCATTTTTTTTATATGCGTTAGTATAGATGAATGATCTGTTATATCTTGATTGTACATTTGCCCATTTGTCTGTGCATCTGCGTCATCTTCTGCTTCATCTGGCAGTGGTGGGAGTGAGATATCGACTAAATTATCATCCTCCTTACCATTTTGAGTATCATTACTAGAATTACTGTCAATTTTTGTGAGAAATGGATTCGCCGGCGCAAATGGGTTGCCGTTACTGCCTTTGTTTGTATCATATGGCGAAGACGAAGGTGATGATACCAACGTTGCTCCGTGTTCTTGTTCATGTTTTGCTTGGTTGATTTTGCCAGCAATTTCATCGTACTCGGCTTGGGTAATTACACCTTGATCGAGCATTTTCTTCGCGGCTTTTAACGGATTATGTGTTGATTCACTTTCAGCCCTTTTTCTTGTTTTACTGCTGCTATCGATACCTAACTCTGCCCGTTTTGCACCTTCTATAGTAGCAATTAACTGATCATATTCTTCTTGTGTAATTTGTCCATTCTGTAAGAGAGCTTGTGCATTCGCCAACGGCCCTTGTTTTGATAGTTCATGTAAACGTTGGTTTTCTAATGCCTCTTTTTCTGCTTCCTCTGCCATTCTTAAGGTTTCGTCTTTAAATTCACGATGTTTGTTAATCATACTTTCATATTCATCTTTTGATATTGTACCATCAACGTATAATTTATATATTGCTTGTCTCGCTTCTTCTGGCATTTCGTGCGCGACCTTCTTTGTTGGTGAAGGCGACGTTTTCTTAGCTTTTTTCTTGCTTGATGCAAATGAAAAAATTGCTTTACTGACAGAAAATTTTGACATTTTTCCTTTCGTACTACCAGCAACAACGCCCAGACTTTTAAGCGGCGTTTGTGTCAGGGTCCGCAGTGAATCTCGCCTTTTCTTAGACTTATTTAACGAGATTAACAAATCATGATCACCGATACATTGCTGGTATGCATTTGGATATATTTGTTCGATTAAGACTTTACCGTCTGATTCGACAAGTTTGGTAGCAATGTTTTGCGCGTTTTCTGACATGTGTTGGCTAAATAATTCAACATTTTTCATTTGATTTACCATCTTCCTTAAGTTTTCAATTGTAAACTCTTCAGCGTCCATCATTTTCCGACAATCTTCCAACACTTTATGGCGCTCAGTCTCATTAACATTATTTCGTAACAATAAAAACGTGCTGACAAAAGCATATACATATGGTGTGATTGTTTTTTTTGTTAAACCTAAATCGGATCGTATTCGTACAAAAACACCTTGTTCTATATTCTCTAAATCAGTTGTTAATACGTCAACAATATCGCAAGTAACACCCCACTGTTGCCTAAATATTTTTCGGGCCATCTCTGAACCACCATCATTAATATGCTCACCAAATGACACACGCAAAGTTTCCATGTCATGCTTTATATATTCAATTTGCTCATCAGTCAACTTTTCTTTTTCAACATAATTTCCTCCACTGCTACTGCTTTTACTTTTAACAATTTTTTTGACTTTCGTAAATTTTTCCAATAATTTTTTTACATACATTTTAATTATTTCACTAAAACAAAATCCTACTAGCGTCAGGTACGATATATCCACAATGCGATCTACAAAATCACCTAAGTAATCATCTATTGTAGAAATACAGGCATCCAGATTTTCTTGTTTCCCCCAACCTTCAAGATCAAACAAATGATCTTCTATTTCTTCTAGATCTTTAAATATTACGTTTTTAATTATACCCGTGGAATAACGGGATAAAGTTTGGCATTGAACACGTACCGCATCCATTTCTTTTTCTATATCAAATTCCTCTAACAAATCTTCATATTGCTCTTCGATATTTGAGTCTAAATTATCAGCAATTTCATCACAATCGTTAATAATAGCACATAATAACAAGAGCGCGTCGGCCGGTTCTTCTAAACCCACTATTCCTTCTTCCATACATTTTTGATATTTCTTAATTCCACCTAAACACATTTTGATTACCTCAACTTGTAATTCCTTCATACCACCTCTCCCGGCAATGGCAACATATTCATTGATCATACTAAATAAATCAACAGAGGCTGGTGTGTGATATTTTCCACCATATCCTTCATTAATTGCTTTGGCGGGGTTTTGCAATGTAAGTTTTGCGATGTTTTCACACATATTAGTCAATGTTGGCTTTGCTTTGATGCAGTAGGAGTCTCTTAAAAAATTTAATTCCTCTTTAAATACATCTGTATTAAACAACGCCTTTAAACTTTCATTGTCGTTATCTTTAAACGCTTTATCGATTAAGCATGTATAGGCTAATATAAAGTCCATTAATCGTAACGCTTCATGTGCTTCTAAATCTCCAACTTCTGCCTCATTTGTAAAGTTAGTTACTTTAAATAATAGCATTCCTTGATAAGCTTGCAAATATTCTTGTATAACATCGTATCGTTTTGGACTTTGTGATAGACATGCATCAACTACATCAGTCAATTCTTCTAGCACTTCTGTACATATATTCATAACATTATCGACAGAGTCGGGATCATCCATATCTTCTGTTTTTTCTTCGAATGCAAATACACCTTCTTGTTGTAATATAGCTGCGCGCTCATTTGGGTCTTGCTGATCAAATTCACGTATACATTGAGGTATATTTACTACCTTTTCAATAACCTTTCCATCTTGCTCTTTTTTCTCCTGTTGCTCTTTTTCCTTCGCTACTTGTATTGCATCATTAATTCCCTTCATCCATTTGTTCATTGTACCAACATTTGATGCTTGCAATTCAAATTCACGTTGAGGTAAAGCAATGTTGAATTCCGTGCAATCGGGGTCTGCATTCATCGCCTTTACGCTAATAATATCTGTTACAAAAAATTGCCCATTGAAACCATCAAGTTCGCTAATATCGTTAGGCTCTGTTTTATAGTAACGTATTTCACCATTGTACAAACGAAAAAAACGTTCTTGCCAGCCACGAAAACGGCTCGGGCTCATCTTTTTTAAGTATCCTTGCAGCAACGACTTCAGTGCGTCTGATTTTTTCATACTTGACTCATTCGATTTTTGGTTTTTATGGTGACTAGGTAGAGTATGATACAATTCATGTCGCGCTTTTAAATTATCGACCCACTCATCAGCCTCTACATTATCTTTCGCTTTTAACGATACTAACTTGCCATCACTCATACTTATTTCAATATCACCAAAACGCGTTGTGACTTCTATATCTGATACACACAATAAGTCGAGACTACAAAGTAATTTCCCCCGTCTCTCATTTTTATAATAATTTAGATAATGATTCACTGTAACAAAATATCGTGTTTGCATAGCATCGTGTCTATTTTTTTTCGATAAATATCCTTTTAACACAGGAAGTTTAGAAGTATCAGCATCAACCATTGATTGACGAAAACGTTTTTTCGTTATACCTGGTGTATCTACATTTTTAGACATTCTTCTTTGGCATCCACGCTGACAAAATACTTGTTTTAATATGTATCTATTGAGTATATTTTATTATTTTGAATACGTCTCAATGAATTTCTTTTTATAATCTGTTGGCGATACTATGAATATTTGTTTGTGTAAGCCAGCAAGTGTGTAGTCTTTTTTGTTTTATTTGTGTGTATAGCACTATACGTGGTAGTATTGTGGATTACATTATATTTGTTGTGTTTTTTGATGATGATGAATGATATGATATTATCAATAAAATAATAATATTATATTATTATTATTATTACCTGTATAATTATAATAAAAAAATAAATATATAATAATAATAATAATAAATTTAAATAATTATTATAATTAATAATAAATTCGAGTAGTATTATCCTCTAGCCGTGATTCGAAATCCAGAGATATCTCTGGATTAATAGCATGGACACATCACTAAAAAAGAAAAGAAATATTTTTGCAAGAAGGGAATAGTAAAGAAAACAGACCTTATATTTTCCGTAAATTATCTGTATATTTTTAATGTACTTAAGGAAAAGACCTATATTTTTTCTCATGTAATAAAATATTATATAGGTATATTTTAGTACACTATATATATTCTAAATGGTTTAAATACCACTGGACCACATTTGATGTCATCAAAAACCGTTAGAAACATACAATAAACGTTGTAAAAACACCACAAAATATGGATTCATCAAGTGTTTATGATCCATAGGCTGAATACCAGAAGGCTTTGAAGCTTGATTTAAAGACAGTGTAGGTCCAATTTGATGCAAAGAGTGCGAATTTGAGCTCAAAAATGCCTCATTTTGACAGTAAACGGGTAAAATTTCAACTCGCTTCGCTCGTTGTTGAAAACGGTTTAATAGCAAGGATACAGCAGGGATTATGCATAATTTAAAAATATGTTGATGTGTGTGTGTATCTATGTATGTATGTTCATCCATACATGGAATCATAATTTGATATGTGTATGGTTGGAAAGCTGTGTATGTGTAGATGTGTGTGGAGGGGTCGTTTTTGCAATTTGAGTGAAAAGAAGCACTTTATTTATTTTTTTAAAATTTTGACACCTTAATCCAGAGAAATCTCTGGATTTCACGGTTAGAGGATAGACCAGGTTATATTATTATTATTATTATTATTATTTTTTGTTTATTTATTATTATTGGTATTATAATTTTATTTTAATAAAATAATTAGATGAAATATTTAATAATATCCGATTTCTTGTAAATATTAAGGTCTAGCTATCAAATACACATAAATTAGTATACTAAATTGATACTTTAATTAACCACCATTTACAAATATTTAAAAAAAACATAGGGCACAATTTGACCACAAGGGTGCACCGCAATTTCTGGATTTGAGATTTATTGCTGATTGGTTATTACGAGACAATGAGCGGATAATGTAATATAATAGTACAACGAGGCGTCGATCGAGATATACAATAGACGACTACCTGGTAATAGTAATAATAAAAATTAAATATAAATATAAATAGACTATAATAAATAAAACATATTATTATTCCATATGATGGGGACTACCACAGTGGTACGTAACATGGTAGTAGTATTATCATTATTATTATTATTATTATTATAATAATTTAATAATAATAATATAAAAAAGAGTATTGATAGCTAGGATAGCCAGAAAACATTAAAGAGAGTTCACAGGGAGAATATATTCAATGTAGTAATTAATAAAAATATTTTGTTGTTGTATTGTTGAAATGCTTACATTTTGATGGGGGTTCGACAGTGTTACGTTTACTAAGAACAGATTTTATTATCGTATTTTCATATAATGTATAGCATTTCCTTCGTTCTATTTTTTTTAACTGTTAATATTCATGGGAGTGTTTTAGTTGTCGACCAAGTCGAAACAAATCAAGTTCGACCTGTCAACTTTCAGGAAGTTAAAAGTAGTAAAATATTATTTTTTGATATGTCTCAGGTAGATTCAGTGACGAAAGGCATATATTTTGAGATGTATCCTGGTAAACATGCTAACGAAGGTAAACCGGTTCTCTATCCAACTGAGGAGTGGGAAAACTGGGCTACATTTGCTTACAATACGGTGCTACAACATCCCAATGGAACATTTTTCATGTACTATGACTGTATTTCGGCAGATAAAGTTAGAAACTTAATTCGTTTTACCTGTTTGGCAACAAGCAAAGATGGCATTTCTTGGATAAAGCCCATTTTAAATATCGCGATGTATAATAATAACACAAAGAACAATATTGTGTGGCCTCTATCGGATGCTGCTGGTAAATACAAATATATTGAACCGGGTACGGTTTTTATCGATACAAATCCAAATATACATGAAAGTGAAAAATGGAAAATGTTGGTACGGATGAATAACAAAGACAACACAGATACAGATACGTATGTGCTCTCTTCATCCGATGGAATCCATTGGGAAGAAATGTTTGATGCGCCATCGTTGAATAGTTCGGACACGCAAAATATTGCGTGGTATGATAACGAAATAGATGAATACATTATTTTTATGCGCATTGATGATGCAAATCCCGTAGAGCATTCAGGGCCACATGGTGATTGTGCTGGTTTAAACGATAGAATTAGCCCTGATATTCGGCGTATTGGGCGCTGCACAACAAAAGATTTAAGTGATTTTGGATGCGAGCCGGAAGGTAGCAAGGAAGCACCTGGTGTGTTTTCTTTCGATTCAATTGACCCACCATGTATGGATATATACACAAATGCTGCTACAAAATATTACAATCGTATTTTAATGTTTCCAGCTATATATCAAAAATGTGTATTTGCAGCAAATAATGGCAATGATGGAATTCTGGATGTACGTTTTATCTCTTCTTTCGATGGTGGACATACTGCTGATTACGTGCCGTCCGAGATTTCAAATGCGCGGCAACCGTTCGTTAGACTTAATATTAATCGATGTGATGGGAACTATTTAAATTATTCATATTTTCCGAAAGATATGCCTTGGTGTAAGGATGATACTGTGTCAGTTAGTCATGCGGCTTATGGTGCCTCCCAAAATTATTTTGGCGCTGGTTATATTGAAGTAAACAACGGGGAAGATTTATTGCTCTACTATGGTGGAACAGCATTTACACACGCAGGTGACAAACGTGATAACCAACGCTGGAAATCCACTTCTTCTGGTATTGGTGCTATTATCGTTAAAAGAGATCGTTTTGCATCTATAAATGGCGGGTATTTTTTTAACCAAGCAGCATTGCCAACAGTACGCACCGTAACAATGGTAATCCCTGCATGCAATACACCATTGGCAATTACTTCATTAAGATTTAATTTTGAAACTTCTTCCGTCGGATATATACGACTACAGATAAATGATGGTGATAATAATCCTTTGAATGGGTACGACTTTGACAGCAGTCCAATATATAAGGGCAACTTTTTATCTATGCGCGCTTCGTGGAGTAGACGACCAGTTGATTTAACATCTTTAATTGGTGATAAAATCTCAATATCAATTGAAATTTTGGATGGTAGACTATATTCTATTTTCTTCACATGTGAACAAAAACCTTAAATACAAAACAAATATGAATATATCGCATATTAATATCAGAAGTTTATGGGTATCATGTGTGATGTACATTTATCATCAATATTAATTTTACTCTCGTAATTAAAAATTAAAATGAGTAACTTACCTGTAAGAAAATAAATTAGTCATATATATACTCGTATATATTGAGAGAAAATAAAAAATATTGTGGTATATATGAGAGAGAAAGTGTGATGGAAGGAACGAGAGAATGAATATCACTTATATAATTAATTCTTACTTCATCACTTATATATATATATATATATATTTACAGGGAGTAAAATTTTATCAAATAAATGAGTAAGAATTAATTATATAATATATATTAAATATCAAAACATATATATATTTTATATATATTCTGGTGTTTTCATCGTCATCACCATCTGATTGTTGGTTTCTTCTTCTTTTCATTCGTGATGCTATTGAGTCTTCTTCGTCGTCCGTTAATACGCTATCATTTCTTCTTTCACTTTCACTTTCTCTCACACTTTCCCTTCTTTTTTTTATATATATTATATCAAAACACATATAATATATATATATCATATATTAATATGTTCACTAAGTATATATATATTTTTGAAGTATGAACTAACATTAAACCAAACATACAACAATAATAGTGTTTTATGTATGAAATTATGTGGTGTACGACCATCAATTTTTACGTCTTGCCTATCATTTTGTATAGTAACAAGTATATTGTTTTTAATAAGGAACGTTGGCTACCACATAAAAAAAGGAGCTTTTCCTCTTTGCTTCGGCACTGGCGCTTCGGCGTATCCCTGATGGGAAAGTTGTAGCTCACCAAGGTTGCATATATGTAAATGTTTAATATTTTAAATCTTTTTGTATCGTTTAACTTGTAAACTTTGTTAATGTATTTGAAACACATCCAAAACCATGTAACCCTAATTACAACACCATCTTGGATTTACAAATGGTGGCATATCTCAAGTTAATGGCGGTGTATGGTCGCGAGAATGGTTGGGGAGTGTTTCTGTGGTTAGTATCTAACA